>Ga0316209_1000049_pt1 | contig 260587 bp, 199 predicted proteins | sample 6monopyrite_MG_FD_204945 | JGI IMG/M metagenome (GOLD analysis project Ga0316209, IMG submission 204945) | Microbial mat bacterial communities from mineral coupon in-situ incubated in ocean water Damariscotta River, Maine, United States -... | ecosystem: Environmental > Aquatic > Marine >... | reverse complement strand
TGGTGTAGAGATCGCGGTCTTGCATGACTGCCAGGCTACACTGGCGGCAGCGGCTCGAGGCAAGCTGCCAGCACCCCCGTTCTTGGGGCCGTCAGGCCCGGTCACCACACGAAACCCTGAAGCCCCTATGAATCTATGAAGGGACACAATTTCGCTGGGTGCCCGGAGGCCCCCACGGGTGGTTGCAACCTGGCAGTTCGGGCGTTGCCGGTCAAGAGCAAGCGGGGCTTCGTTGGAATGCCAGATCGTGGGCCGGGGCTGTCCCGTGAAAGGAATTGCAAGTTTCTGAGCCACTGACGCCGGATGGGCTTCAATCGATCTGCCTGCGCAAGTGCCTACTCACCGATCAGCCATAATCGCGCTCACTCGTCGACGCGCAAGTAGTCGCCGTCGGAGCCCTCGCACAGCGCGCGCAGCGTGCCGTCGCCCGAGCCGCCGATCTGCACCGCGTGGAAGCGCAGCCGAGCCTCGTCATTCACCCCTTGGAGGAAGCCCGGCACCCAGTCCGGCCCCTCATCGGTGTCGCCGTCGCACAAGACGATCACGGTGTCCGCTTCAAGCTCCTCCAGATCGAGCGGGCGACCGCGCTTCAGCGAGGCTGAGAGCTCGATTCCCGCGCGCAGCTGCGTTCCACCACCGGTGTCCTCGGCGATCGCCCAGCTCGAGACGGACCGCAGGTTCTCTTTCGTCACCGGGACCAGCTCGCGGCGCCAGCGCTGGGCGCCGTTCGAGAAGAGGACCACGTCGAACTTCGTCAGCGGCCCGAGTTCCTCCAGGAAGTCCACCAGTTGGCTGATCGCGGCCTCGTAGCGGCTCGACTCGGCGTCTTTCGGCGAGTGGTCCGCGCCCGGCCCGAAGGGGTACGACATCGATCCCGAGCGGTCGATCACGAAGACCACGCGGTCGGTCCACGGCCGCAAGCCGAAGAAGCTCGCCTCGCTGTAGGGGCGCGAACCGTCGGCAGCGCCCGCATCGAGGTCCAGCTCGCCCTTGCGCACCGCTTCGAGCAGCAGGCGCCAGCGATCCGGATGCAGGCCGAGCTTGCGCCCGGTGCGCCGGTGGAGCTCGTCCAGGACGTCGCCCTGGATGCGCTTCGCCTGCAGTCCGGCGGCCCCGCGTTCCATCCAGACCGGCAGGGCTTCGATCAGCGGCCCGAGGATCACGAGGTTCTCGAGGCAGCGCCCGACGGAGATCGCGCGCGACGCGCGGCGCCAGTCTTCGGCGACCAAGCGGCGCCGGACGTAGATCAGCACGCGGGCGAAGGAGGCGTCCGCGCGCTTGATGGTCGCCGTGCGGAAGTGCTCTTCGATCAAGCCCTTACGCACATCGAGCTTGCCCGACTCGGCCTCGGCGAGGAGGTCGATGAGCAGCGTGTGGACCGCTTGGTCGTCGCGCCCGACGAGCCCGGCGAGGGCCGTGTCGCGCACCAAGCGCTCGGTGTCGCGCGTCGCCGCGAAGAGCGCCATGCGTGCCCCGGCGTGTTCGCTGGCCGCCAGCATCCGGCACGCGCCGGCGCGGGTCGCGACCGATCCGCCGCTGGAGACGATCGCGAGCTCGCGACCGATCCAAGCGACCACGCCCGGGTCGAGGCGCGGGCCGAACCACTCGACCGCGCGCTGGGCGGACCGCGTCTCGAGCAGGCCGCTCTTCCCGAGGGCTTCGCGCTCGGTGATCGTCCCGATCCAACCCGCCGTCGCGGCGGCGATCTCGCTCTGCCGGTTCTCCTGCGCGGTCCAGTGGAGGCGCAGGTCGTGGAACAGGATCTCGGCGGTCAGGACCTCGGCCGGGTCGGCGAAGTCGGCGGCGGCGAGGCCGCGGGTCAGCTGCTCGAGGTCCGCGACGGGGTCCTTCGCGACGTCCTGGGCGGTCGCCGCCGGCGCGGAAGGGGCGCTGGGCAAGGTCGCAGCACCGCTCAGGAGCGGCAGGAACAGCAACAACAGGCTCAGCAGGGGGGGCACTCGCATCGGCATTTGGGAACAGAAGTCCTTTTCCAGCGGCGAGTTACGCCCTGAGTCGGCACTCTCGCAAGACCGCCCGGGGGCGGCACGGGTCCCATTAATATAGGGGCTGCCGGCTCGGAGTGGCGCCCGGGGGGCCCCTCAGAGGGCCGTGAAGGCCGCTTCGACGCCCTCGGTGGCGTCCCGGCCCACGCCGTCGAGCTCGCTACTTGTCGAAGACGTTCGTCTCGCTGGGGCTGATGCGCTCATCGACGGTCTCGACCGTCAAATCGAGCTTCGAGAAGTCCAGACCACCGCCCGGACGCTCGATCGTGGTGCTTTCAGGGGCCTTGGCGCGTTCTTCCGCCTGCGGCTCCGCCTTGGGTTGCTTGCGTTCGCTCATCTCTCCTCCTCTGGTGAGCGCTCCATTCTACCAGCCCCGGCTCGAAACACCCTCTCGCGGCTGTGTTCGGGCCCCGAAACCCGCCGGATCGGGTCCGGAGGGGGAATCGGAGCCGTTTCGGGGCCGCTCCGCAGTCCGCTAAGCTGGGCGCCGATGAATCCGCACCCGTTGCTCCTCGCTCTCCTGCTGACTCTGGCTGCGAGCTGTGCCGCTCCGGAGGAAGGGGTCGCGAGCGCGCCGCCCGGACCGCCGCAGGTGGCGACCTTGGGCGTCGCAACGGGCTCGCCTTCCGGCGCCCTCGCGAAGGAATGCGGGCTCGAGTTCAAGGTGCGCTGGGTCGGTCGGGTGATCGATGCACTCGATGCCGGCGGTCCCGCGGAGCGCGCGGGCCTGCGCGTGGGAGACGTGATTGTCAGCGCTGACGGCGTGCGCCTCTTCAGTCAAGACGACCTCGACGACCTCCTGCGCGTCTCCGAGCCGGGGCAGTCGATCTCCTTGCAAGTCTTGCGCTCCGACGACTCCGAGCCTGAGCCGGTGTCGATCGAGGTGACGCTCGGAAGCCGGGTCGTGGCCGCTGCAGCTCACGAGCCCCTGCGCTGGCAGTACGCGAGCCTCGCGCAGTTGCCGCTCACCTTGGGGGCGGCCCGCGAGAAGCACAAGCGCGTCCTGGTCGGACTGTCCGGCGCGGAGACCTGATGAGCATCGACCCGCTTCGAGAGTCGTGCACTCTCGTCCCTCTTGAACGACCCCGCCGTCGTCGACGCCGCGCAAGACTTCGTGCGCATCATCATCCGCCGGCCGCACGCGTACTTCTTCCTCGAACGAGCCTTCGCTGACGCGGGAGGCATCGAGTCGGGGATCCCGGCCGGTTGCCGGATCGCTGATGGAACGCTCGCGCCCTTGCCCGGGCTCTACCTCGTGAGCGCGGAAGGCGAGGTCGAGAACCGCATCGCGCTGACGCAGTCGACAACGCCTCAGGAACTGGTGGGCGCCTTGTCCGCTTCGATCGACGACTGAGTCGTGCTCTCTCATCCGACCAACATGCTGCGCATCCTCATTCTCATCCTCGGCTCGCTCTCGTTCCTCGCCGCCTGCGCGGGGAACTCCGCCGCTCCCGAAGACGAGCTCGTCTCGCTGCAAGCCGCCGGCTTCGTGCAGGCGGAAGGCATCACCTGACTGGGCTGACCCAATCGGGTCGTCGGAGCCCTGGAAGGGCATCCGGGCGTGATCGACGTCGAGTTCGATCTCAGAGCGGAGCGCTTCGACGTGCGCTTCGACGCGGCGGAGACGTCGAGGAACGAGATCCTCGCCGTCGTCCGCATGCAGGGCTACGAACCGCGCATCGTGCAGCGCGCTGAAGCGTCGGCCGAGACCGTTCGAACGATCGACGTCGCGCAGCTGCAGGAAGAGCTGCGGGCGGACTTCGAGACCGCGCGGCGCTCCGGCCGCAACGTGCTCTACGACTTCACCGCGCCCGGCTGAATCGCGTGCAGGCGCATGGATACCGTGACGTATCCGCATCCAGCCGTGCAGGATGAGCTTCGCGACCACTGGGTCGTGCGCAAGCTCGACGTGACCGCCTTCAAGCAGGCGGCCGAGCGCTTCGAAGTGACGGCCGTGCCGATCGCCGTGCTGGTCACGCCGGACGGCGAGGTTCTCGCGCGTCTCGCGAACTTCATCGAGCCCGATGAGTTCTTGCGAGTGATCCGCGACGCACGCGCGGCCGAGTAACCCGGCGCGGCGGAAGCGAACCTCGTCCCGCTCTACCGCGTCGGCTTGCGCGCCGGCTAGGAGTGCACGACGCCCGCGCCGGTTCGGCCGGTGGGGGCGAGGATTCCGAGGCGGTGCAGTTCCATCGCGAAGCTCTCGAGCTTCGCGCGAGCGGCGCCGTTCGCATCGAGCGCCGGATCGATCGTGTCGAGCAAGGCGCCGAGCGAGCCGGCTTGGCGCAGCGCTTCGAGCGCGCGGGCTCCGTCGGGGCTGAGCTCGCAGAACTCGGCCGCGTCGCCGTCGTACGCGAGCACGCGGCGGCGCGGTGCGATGGGGGCGAGGCGGAGGGCGGCGGTCTCGGCGGCGTGCGCGTCGAAGCGGCCCGTCAAGAAGTCGGGTCTCACGGCGCGCGCGAGCGGCGTGGCCAGCGTGCGGCGCACTTCGTTGTAGCCGTAGGGCAGCTCGATCAGTCGCAGGCATTCGCCGACAGCGAGTGCCGGCGACGCGCCGCGTGACTCGCGCGCGGTCGTGCGCGCGCGACACTCGGCTTCGAAGCTCGCGGGCGTTGCGCCGCGCGCGAGGTGCAGGAAGTAGTGCGACTTCTGCATGAAGTAGAGGATCGTGTCGCCGGTGAAGAGCGGCAGGAATTCGGCGAAGCCCTGCATCATCTCCTCGAACATCTCCGCGGCCTCTTCCTGCGTCATGCCCTCTTTCGCGACGTAGTCGTGGTAGAGCTGCAAGTCGGCTTCGGGGTCATCGAGGATCTCGATGCCGAAGAGCTCCGGTTGGTTGTAGGTCTGCGCGACTTCGTCGATGTGGAAGGTCTGCAGCGAGACTTCGCGCACGATGCCCGCGTTCGAGCCTTGGCACACGCTCATGATCGCGTTCGTGGGAGGCCGTTCCCTGCCGTCCGTGTCTCCGCAGCTATCTACCCGTGGGCCACCAAGATCGCATGCCGTACTCCAGACGCAGTTCGTCCACTTTCTCTGCTGGCAGTACCGCGAGTACCCGATCTGCGCCGAGGTATACGAGCAGCGCTTCCTCATAGAGTTCGCCGTACATCTTCCAGTCGTCCGTGCGATAAGATTCGACGAGCCACGCGACCTCGCCGGTCCGAACGTCGACCGGGAACTCCGAGAGTGTTGCACTGACCTTTCGACGTTCAGAGTCCGTTGCCTCCATTTGCAGCAACTCCTCGTCGAGCAAGCTCGACTGCAGGACGAGGTCGACGCGGAGGCGCATGAGTTCGTCTTCTGTTGCTTGAAGCTGCCGCATCAGTGCTTCACACGGATCTGGGGCCGGCCTCACTGCTTCAGTAGACTGACGTTCCTCGATGCGCTCCGAGATGCGTTCTGATGCGGTTGGCGCGGGAGGAGTACGAGGAAGAGAGGCAGCGCTCACGCCGATCTGTCCGGGCTCCGGCTCAAGAACCACGTCCTGGAGACTCGACGTTCGGGAGCCACCGGCGAACCGTGAGGCTCCATATCCCACACCGACGCCGAGGCACAGGCTCAGGACCGCTACTCGCCACGTAGATTGCATGCTCACTGCCTCTCTTGCAGTCAGAATCAGGTGTTGAACGTCACCGAGCTACCAGACTTGACCGTGGCGCTTCCACCTGACGGTAGATTCACGGTGATCGTGCCATTCCCCGTGTCGGTGTTCGTGACCGTGACCTCACATCCTCCGGCCAAGCTGACGCTGCCCCCTGTTCCCGAGACGGTTCCCTTGCTGGAGGCCTTCACATCCACCGAGTCGTTGTTGTCGATTCCGCTGACCGTGCCGCTCCAGCGGGTCTTGGTGACTACCTCCGTTGACGAGTTGCCGTTGCCGGTGGTTGGGTTGATCGTCGCCGTTCCCGACGAACCCGCGTCGGTCGACAGGGTGACGCCGTCACCGTTTGTGTGCGACTGACCTGCACCGACAGTCGTACCGGCGTCATGCACTAGGCCGACCATCGCCAGGGCTGTTGCGCTGGCAAGCGCCCACTTCTTTAGTGTTTGGAGTATTGCTCTCTCTATCTTGATCGTCTTGATTCAGCTGGCCAACCACCACGGTGGGCCCTCATCCTCGAGAAAACGGAATGCCCGCTGACTACCGCCAGGAATCTCAAAGTTGCCAATCCTGGCTCGGCAAGGCCGTTAGCCTTGTACCAGCGCGGCTCGGTCGCGCGGCGCCAACAACCCGAGTCGATGCAACTCCGCCGCGAAGCCTTCGAGCTTCGCGCGCGCTGCGCCGTTCGCGTCGAGCGCCGGATCGATCGATTCGAGTAGCGCGCCGAGGGAACCGGCTTCGCGCAAGGCGTCGAGCGCGCGTGCGCCGTCGGGGCTGAGCTCGCAGAACTCGGCCGCGTCGCCGTCGTACGCGAGGACGCGGCGGCGCGGTGCGATGGGGGCGAGGCGTGCGGCGGCGGTCTCAGCGGCTTGCGCGTCGAAGCGGCCGGTCAGGAAGTCGGGGCGCACGGCGCGCGCGAGCGGCGTGGCGAGGGTGCGGCGCACTTCGTTGTAGCCGTAGGGCAGCTCGATGAGCTGCAAGCCGTCGCTGACGGCGAGCTCGGGCAGTGCGCCGCGCGACTCGCGCGCGGCGGTGCGGGCGTGGCACTGCGCTTCGAAGCTCTCCGGCGTCGCGCCGCGCGCGAGGTGCAGGAAGTAGTGCGACTTCTGCATGAAGTAGAGGATCGTGTCGCCGGTGAAGAGCGGCAGGAACTCGGCGAAGCCCTGCATCATCTCCTCGAACATCTCGGCGGCTTCCTCCTGCGTCATGCCTTCTTTCGCCACGTAGTCGTGGTAGAGCTGCAAGTCGGCTTCGGGGTCATCGAGGATCTCGATGCCGAACTGTTCGGGCTGGTGGTAGGTCTGCGCGACTTCATCGATGTGGAAGGTCTGCAACGAGACTTCGCGCACCGTGCCCGCGTGTTCGCGCAGGAAGTCGAGCGTCGCCCGCGCTTCTGCGCGTGTCTCGGTCGGGAAGCCGACCATCGCGTAGAAGGTGACGCTGATGCCGGCGTTCGCGCAGTTGCGCGCGACGTCGACCGTCGACTTCAAGCTCTGGCCCTTCTTCATCATCTTCAAGAGGCGCGGCGTGGCCGTCTCGAAGCCGAACAGCAGCTTGCGACAGCCCGACTCGTAGAGCAGCTGCGCGCCTTCCGCGTCGTACGCCTTCGGCTCGACGCGCGCGTCGCACCACCACGAGATGTCGGCCTTGCGGTCGATCAGTTCCTGCGGCAAGTCGCGGATCATGCCGGGCGGCATGCAGTCCGTGATGAAGTTCACGTTGCGCGCGCCGTGGCGTTCTTTCAGCGCGAGGACATGATCGACGATCGAGCCCGCGGAACGCGTGCGATAGCCCGGGCCGATCACGGTCGGCAGCGTGCAGAAGGCGCACTCGCCGTAGTAGCAGCCGCGGTTGATGTCGTACGGGATCACCGTCTCCGGCGAGAAGTACAGGTCGAACGGGATGCCGTCGAAGTCCGGAACCGGCGCGGCGTCGAGCTTGACCGGGTGCATGCCGATGTTGCGCACAGCGCGCGGCGTGTCGCCGCTGCGATCGATCCACATCAGCGAACCGACGTCGATCAAACCAGTCTCGTCGCGCAGCGCCTTGCACAGCGCTTCCATCGGCGCTTCGCCCTCGTGGAAGATGATCGAGTCGAGGCACACGTCGATGCCGGGCGCGTTCATCAGCTTCTCGCCGATGTACGCGAGGAAGCCGCCGCCGGCCGTGATGTGACAGTCGGGCAGCGCTTCCTTGACCATGCGACCGAGCGTCAGCGCGGGGATCAGCTGGCTGCCGTAGATCACCGACAAGCCCAGCACGCGCGGCTTGCGCGCGATCAAGTCGGGCAGCACGCGTTCCTCGAAGAAGGCGATGAAGGGGTTCTGTTCCCGGTCGATCGTCGCCGCGAGCACTTCCGCCGAGCGGTCGTTCGCATAACCCATCGTGAAGTTGTGCGGCGTCAGCTTCGACGGGAAGTGCGCGGCGGACACCAGGCGCAAGCCGTGGTACAGCGTGCGCACGGCGCGGACGTAGGCGTCCATCTCGAAGGCGCGCTCGGAGCGCACGATGCGCTTCGCTTCATCGACGCGGTCGATCACGGCTTGCGCGCTGACCGCGGATTCGGCCGCAGCGCGGAAGGCGTCCATGCGCTCGAAGGGCAGCGGTTCGTCGGACTCGAAGCTCGCCAGCGGCAAGCGTTCTTCCACCAAGCGCGCCGCGCGCTCGAGCTGCGGCTTCGAGAGGAAGTGGTCGTACGCCTCGATCGAGAGATCGCGCAGCTCGACGTCGGGGAAGCCTTGCTGCTTGAGCCAGGCCAGGATGCACGGCAGCGCGAGGTACGGCTGCGTGAAGTGACCTTGCGGCGGGAACGCGAGCGTGATGGGGAAGGAGTCGGTCATGGTGTCGGGGTCGGTTCCGGCCTTGTCGGGAGTCCGACGAGGCCTGCGGCCGAGAGGCTGTTCAAGGCGGCGCCGATGCCCGGCGCGGTGAGTTCGAGCTCGGAGAGCGTGGACGCGCCGTCGACGAGGTCGAGTACGCGCGCGACGTCGTCGCCGATGCGTTGGCTGAGCACGCCTTTCGCCGTCGCGCGCACGAAGAGGTGCGTCGCGCGTGCTTGTGCTTCGGAGGCAGCGCCTTGCACGACGCCTTCGATCAGCGCGGGCAAGTCGTACGGCAGCGTGATGCGTTCGCCCAACACGCGCGGCGCGTCCGATGCTGCGAGCGACCCGCGCGCGGCGACGCGCACCAGCGCTTGTTCCCAGCGCAGCGCGGCCTTCGCGACGGGCGCGCCTTGCGCGAGCGCGAAGCCCGCGAACCCGCGGCCGTTCGCGCGGAAGCGCCGCGCCAGCTCGAGCGAGTCGACGTCCAGCGCGCGTCGCAACAGCGCCCAAGTGCGCGGATAGCGCTGCAGTAGCTCCGGCAGCGTGTCGCGCATCCAGGCGAGTTCTTCGAGCTGTTCCAGCGGCATCGGCAGCAACGCCCAGCTCGAGAAGAGCGCGGGGTGCGCGTCGATCAGCTCGCGTTCCGGCGCGCTGTGCCCGGCGCCGAGGGCCATGTCGGGCGGAATGCCGTCGTGCGGCTTCGACACCGCGCCGAACTCCTCACCGAGTCCGCAGCCGGGCTGCGGGTTGACCAAGTGGAACGACAGATTGAGCCCCGCGCGCAGCGCAGCGTAGGCGGCGAGGTCCAAGGTCTGTGCGAGTTCCGCTTCGCCTTCGCCCGGCAAGCCGAGGATGAACGAGAGGATCGGCGTGATGCCGGTGCGCGCGCAGGCATCGACGAGTTCCAGGACCGGCGTGTCGGCGGCCATGCGCTTCTCGCAGAGCTCGCGCACCGAACTCGCGGCGGACTCGATGCCGAGCAGGACGCGGTAGCAACCCGCCGCCGCCATGCGTTCGAGCAGCTCGGCGTCGAGGTGATCGACGCGCGCGCGACACTCCCAAGGCACGCCGGCACCGCGTTCCAACATGCCGTCGCAGAACGCGAACGCGTGCGCACGGTCCGCGCCGAAGATGTCATGGCACAGGTAGACGTTGCGTGCGCCTTCGAGCGCGGCCGCTTCGTGGACTTCGTCGACGAGTCGCGCCGCGGGCAGCGTGCGCGACCGTCGGTTCCAGTAGCGCCCGATCGTGCAGAAGGAGCAGTCGTAGACGCAACCGCGACCCGAGTCGATCGGCACCAGGCCGTCCGACTCGCCGGTGATGCGCTTGTAGTCGACGAGCGGCGGCAAGAGGTGCCAAGCCGGTCGCGGCAAGTCGCCGAGGTCGCGCAGGCCTTCGCGGTTCGGTTCGCGCCTGACACATCCCTTACTGTCGCGCCAAGTGACGCCCGCGATACCCTCCGCATCGCGTCCGGCATCCCACGCGGCGAGCAGCTCGGGCAAGACGACTTCGGCTTCTCCGCGCACGACCGCGTCGACGGCGGGGAAGGTCTCGATCAGTGCGGAATCGACACCGGTCGTTCCGGGGCCGCCGATCAAGTGTCGCGCTCGCGAGCCCAGCAGGCGCAGTTCGGCGAGGATGGCGAGCGCGATCGGCAGCGTAGCACCCATCACCGAGAGACCGATCACGTCGGCATCCGCCGCGTGCAGGCGTTGTGCCGCAGCGCGGGCGAGATCGTCGCCGGACGGCAGCGTTCCCGCGGCGAGCGCATGCGCGAGATCGTCGAGCTGCACGTGCACGCCCGCCGCCTCCAGCGCAGCCCCCAGCCGCAGCAGCCCCGGCGGCGGCATCGAGTAGCCGAAGGTGTCGGCATGGGGGGCGTACGCGAGCAGGATGGCCACGCGGCCATGATCCGCGAGCGGGCCGTCCTTTTCCAGCGTCTGACGTCACCGAAGCCGCTTCGCGGGTAGAGTGTCGGCCCCAACCGCCAGGCCTTGCGCTCTCGAATCGATGAAGATCTTCACCAGCAGCTCGCGTTCACTCCTCCTCGCCGCCACCCTCCTTCCGCTCGCCGCTTGCGGCGGTTCGTCGGACAGCAGCGGCAGCGCGAACCCGTCGTTGACGGTCAACATCTCGCCGCTGTCCGCAGCCGCCAGCTCGCAGAGCCGCTTCGACGGCAGCTGGGCAGCGTTCACGGCGGATGAAGCGACCTCCGGAGCGGGAGGTACGTTCCTCAACAACGACCTCGACCGAGTCGACTCCGTGGTTCAGGTCGTCAGCCTGACGACCGGCATCGAGACGAACGTCGAAGTCGCCGCCCTCGACTTCGAGATCCTCGGCGACACGCTCTACATGAGCGTCGACGAAGCGCTCGACGGCGTCGATTGGGACACGGACGGCACGCCGGACGAACGCGTGCTCTTGTCATACGACCTGACCGCGATGACCGGTGCGGTCTACTTGACGCTGCTGCGCGAAGACACCGGCGACGATCTGGTGCGCGCCGGCGACTGGCTGTTCATCAGCCGGGACGAAGGCGCTGTGATGGCGAACACCAGCTCGGTGTGGGGCCTCCACGCGACGGTGCCGGACACGCTGCACCAAGTGATGACCAACGACGCGGTCGGCGGACTGATTCCGAACCTGCTCGGTTCCGACGAAGAACTGGTCTTCCTGTCGCTGGACGAGACGCGCGAGGGCCGCGACTTGAACGGTGACTCCGACACCAGCGACGAGAACGTGCTCGCGCTGCTCGACGGCCGCGGCGCGGTGGTCATGGGCGGCTACGAGTTCCCGCTGCGCAACGCGGAACGCGCGATGCCCGATGCGATCTCGGCTCGGCGCGCGCTCTCTACGGGAACGCACGACTGGCAGGTCGGCTTCGTCGTCGACGAGACGAGGCAAGACAACTCGAACCTGAACAACCACTTGAGCGCGGACGCCATGCTGTCCGCCTCGTGGCAACCCACGCATTGCATCGGCGATGAAGACGTCGACACGCTCGACACGATCTTGACGCTGATCGACTTCCGCGCCTGGGACGACGATCCCGTGACGTCGCCGCCGGTCAACACCGGCCTGATCGCTTACGACCGCATCGTGATGCAGCCTGGTTGGGTCGGAACCGTCTCGGAAGAGTCCCAGCAGGGCACTTGCGACCTGAACGGCGACGGCGACACGGATGACCTCGTCTTCCGCTGGACGGCGGTGACGACGCCGATCCTGCCGCCCGGCACCGTGAACAACTACTACGCGGTCGGGGACGACATGAACGCGCCCGTCGCCGGCGGCCTGCAAGGAGCCGGTGAGCTCGGCAACGCGTTCGTGCTCGCGGTCGACGAAGCGGCGGATCGTCGCGACTTGAACGATGACGGCTTCCAAGACCTGGCCGTCTTGCTCTGGCTGGATCCGGCGGCCTCCGTGGTCTGGACGAACGACCACGGCGCGTCCGCTGCGTCTTACGCCGCCGCGAGCTGGATGGGGCCTTCGTCCGACAAGACGCGTCTCGGCATCGCGTACGACGAACTCTCGAACGGCGTCGACTTGAACAACGACGGCGACCAGCTCGACAGCGTGCCGACCTTCGCGCAGTTCGTCGGCGCGCCGCAACGCCTCGCCTTCCCCGGCTACGCGGCTGCGGTGCAGAAAGAGAACGCCGGCATCACCTTCCAGAACGGGTGGGGCTTCTTTCGTATCAGTGAAGCGGAAGACTCGCGCGACTGGAACACGGACGGCACGGCCGATGACTTCGTGATGCTGCGCGCGCGCCTCGCTGACGGCCTCAGCCAGTACATCATCGAGCTGAACGCGATTCCCGGTCGCATGGCTCTCGAACCCAGCCTGATCACCGGCGCATCCGGCGGCATCTTCCTCGTCGACGAAGCGATGGCGGGCGACCTCAACGCGGACGGCGTGATCTCGTACGCGATCGTCTTTTACGCGATCTGATCGCGCGCGGCGGCCCGCTGCGTCAGCGCAGCGGCCGCACGCGCAGGTTCGCGAACCAGGCGCGCATGTCCAGCTTCCGGTGCAGCTGCAAGCCCAGCTGTCCGGACGCGTGCGCGTCGTCCCGCACGCCAACCATCGGCGCCCCGTTGATCTCGATGCGGATGCGGTCGCCTTCGACGCGCAGGTAGACGTGGTTCCATCCATCGGGGCGGATCACCTCGCGCCGCAGAGCCGTTTCCGGCTCGGCGAGCAAGCCGCGACCATCGGTGGCGTACAGCGAACCCCAGTAACGCTGCCCGATGTCGACCTGGTATCCGATCGGGTCCGCGGCGCCTGCGGTGACCGTCGAGCGGAACTGCAGGCCGGTGTTCGCGCGCGGCGCGCAGACGTCGAACTCGAGCTCGAAGTCGTTCCAGTCCGCGTCGAAGACCAAGTACTCGTTCTGCTCCAGCTGGTCGGCCGCGCCGATCAAGACGCCGCGCTTGAAGCTCCACAGCTCGCCGTCGCCGGTCCAGCGCGCGAGTTGTTTGCCTTCGAGCAACGGCAACCACGGCGCCTGATCCACGCTGTCGGCTTCGAGCACGCCGTCCGCGCGCAGGAAGGCGAACAGGTCTTTGAGTTCTTCGAGGCTCATGCTGTCGAGCAAGCCGTCGGGCATCGGCGAGCGATCCGTCGGCTCGAGCGCTTCGAGGTGACGCCGATCGATCACGCGTTCGAGACCGAGCGGCGAGAGCAGCACGACTTCGTCCGCGTCTTCGCGCAGCAAGCGCCCTTCGAACAGGCTGCCGTCGTCGAGCACCGCGCGCACGGCGGCCCAGCGTTCCGGCACGTCGCGCGACGGATCGGCGATCGCGTTCAGCATGCCGATCGTGTCGAGGCGCATGCCGACGCCGTCGAGATCGGGGCCGTATCCGCTGCCGTCCGCGCCGCGACCTCCCAACGCGTGGCACGCGCCGCATCCCGTGCGCTCGAAGACGCCCGAGCCGCGCGCTGCGGAACCGGATCGGTCCGCGCTGCGCTCGAGGAAGCTGAGTTGGTCTTCGAGCGTCCACTGCGGTCCGCTATCCGGGCTGGAGGCGGGCGGTTCGAAGTCGGGGAAGCTCGACGCGAACCACGCGTGCCACTCCTCGAGCGTCAGCGCCCAACCTTCCGCATCCAACGTCGGCGGCCGGCGATCGGTCCAGTGCGCGAGCACCGTGAGCATCGGCCGACCGTTGCGCGCGCCGCGACGTCCCGCGGCGTCGAGCAGCGCGCGAGCGGTCTCGGCGTCGAACTCGACCGCCGGGCGGCGCAACCAGTACTCGGCGCACGCTTCGCGCACTTCGAAGCTGCCGGCGATCAAGCCCTTCAAGCAGAGCGCTTCGTCATCGGCGAGCCCGCACGCCGCGATCAAGACCAGTGCCGCGCGGGCGACAGGCGGTTCGTCGTTGACGACTTCGCGCAGCCACGGCGCGAGCTCGGTGGGCGGTTCGGAACCGAGCGCGCGTAGCACATCGCGACGGCGCGCGGCGGCGAGCGCCGGTTCGTTCGTCTCCGTGAGGCGGGCGAACTGTGCGCGCAATATCGGCAGCAGCTCGGTGACCGAGGCGGGGCGTCGCGCGATTGCCGTGGCGATGCCGCGTGCGTCGAGCGCACCTTGTTCGGCGAGCTGCGCGAGGTCCGCGTCGTCGGCACCGTCGATCGCCGCGTCGTACAGTGCTTGGATCCAGCCGTGCAGACTCGATCCACCGGTCCAGCCCGAGGCTTCCGTGCAGAAGCGCAGGTACCGCGCGCGTTCGTCCAAGCTCAGCGTCGGCGCGAGCGCCGCGATGCAGCGTGCGCGCTGCAGCGCCGTGTGTCGCGATTCGGCGCGCTCGAGCTCGGCGAGCAAGGCGGCCGCCGAGCCGGGGGGCGCGAGCGCGGCGAGCAGGCGAGCCGCGGAGTCGCCGAGTGCCGGTTCACCGGTCGCCATCACGGACTTCGCGAACTCCAGCAGCTGTGCGTGGTCGGCGGGGTCGATGCGCATGCCGCCGGCTGCCGCGAGCTCGAGCGCGCGCACGGCTTCAGCCCGACGAATACCGTCCGGCGCCTCGAGGATCGGATTGATGCGCCGCACTCCACCGTGTGCATCGCCGCGCAGGATGCGCGCGATCCACGAGCGGATGCGGGCTCCGTCTTGCTTGAGCTCGGGCGCGGAGTGCTTCGGACTGGGCAGCTGCGTGATGCGCGCGAGGCGAGCCCGCGCCAGCCAGCGGTCGTCGGTCGGAGCGTAGAGTTCTTGCAGCGACGGGGCGTCGATCGAGAGGTCTTCGAGCGCGCGGCGCGCCGCTCGCGCCGCTGCAGCTCGTTCGTCGCGCTGCGGCGCGGCTTCGTCGCCGTGCTCGCCCTGATAGCGCAGCCTGAACAGCCCGCCGCGTTGTCCGCGCCCGCCGGTGCAGAGCAACAACTCGCCGCCCGCGTCGGCGACCAAGTCGGTGACGGGCAGCGGTACATCGCTCTGGTACAGCAGTCGTCCCGCGCCGGCCCAACCGGATCCATCCGGCGTGAGTGCGACGCCGAAGATGCGACCGCGCAACCAATCGCCGACGACCAGCGTGTCCTGCAGCTCGGTCGGCCAGCGCAGCGCGCTGCCGTGCAGCATGCCGGTGGGGGACGAGCGGTCGAGCACGGCGATCGGCGGCACCAGGTCGGGGAACCATGCCGGCAACGGATCGCTTCCCGTGCGCCAACCGTGGTCCCCGCCTTCGACGATCAAGCACGCGCGCACCGGCCGGTAGCCGCACCAGCCGAGATCCCACTCCATGTCGGCGTCGACCGTGAACAGCTCGCCTTCGGCGTCGAAGGCGAGGTCGTACGGATTGCGCATGCCGTGCGCGTACTGCGTCCACACGCCGGTCGCGTCGTCGACACGCAACACGCCGCCGTACGGCCAAGCCGCGCGCGCCGCGTATCCCGACGGATCGTCGAGTGGCGGCAAGAGCGGCGGCGGTTCGAGCGGCAGCGGGTTCGCCGGCGTGCTGAGCGGACGCGAGAGATCGCCGTAGGCCATGAACAGCGAGCCGCTAGGGCCGCGCACGACGCCGTGCGGTCCGTGTTCATCGCCGTTGCTGAACGGGACCAAGAGGCGCGCGTTCGTGCCGTCCGGGTCGAGCCGCCAGAGGCCGCGTTCTTTCTCCGTGCGCGCGCCGCGACGCCCGACGACGAAGATCGCATCGCGCTCGGCGAGCAAGCCTTGCACGTCGCGGAACTCGGGCGCGAGCGCTTCGGTCGACTCGAAGAAGCCGTCGCCGTCGGCATCGGAGACACGCAGCACACCGCTCTGTTCGCTGCCGACCAGCAGCGAGCCATCGGGCGCGAGGGTCATGCACAACAGGGAGGCGGCGACGGTTCCGGCGCGCTGCAACTCGAACAGCAGGTCTTGCATCGGGAACCAGGTTAGCAGCCCGATCCACCGCTATCCCGCGCCCTGACGCGTCGCGGAGCGAAGAAATCGAAATCTACAGTGCGGGGTTCGGAGTACGGTGTCAGGGCAAATCGCGCACGGTACCCCCTGACACCGTACCCCCTGACACCGTACCCATGCGCTCGATCGCCCCGTTGCTCGTGTTCGTGGTCCTGCTCGTCACCGGATTCGGTGCGTGCAGCGAATCGGCGCCGTCCGTGGTGATCGGTCCGGAGGCCCCGAAGCTTCGCGCGGCGTGGACCATCATCCGCTGAGTCCGAGAATCGCGGATGGAGCGCACGCTGTTGCGTTCGATCGAGAAGTGTTCGACCCGACGGGGACTCCCAGCTACGTGGTGCGTGGTCGCGTCATCGATGAACGAGGGGGGCCTCTGCCGGAGATCGGCGTCACCGTGCGATTGTGGCACGACCAAGGGACTTACGAGGATCGCGTTCCCGGTCCCGCCGGCGAGTTCCGGTTCGAGTTCGGCGCGCTTGGCCGGCACTCGAAGCTGTGGGTGAACCTGCCGTCGAGCCGGCGTCGACGCACCGATCTCTTGATGCTGCAGTCGAGCTTGACGCCCGAGCAACTCAGCGGCGAAGACGAAGTCCGCTTGCTGATCGCCGAGCGCTTGCGCGGTCCCGTGCTCGGTGTGGCGGTGGACTCGAAGACCGGTGCGCCGCTCGCCGACTTGCACCTCACGATCAAGCCCACGGGAGCCTTCCATTTCGAGCACTGGTTCGAAGAAGTCGACGTCGTAACGGACGCAGCGGGCCGCTTCACGACCGCGTCGGAGATCGTCGGCGGTGGGTGCTTCGTCTACTCCGATCCCGGCGAGCCGCGCTTGGCCGATCGCAAGTACGACAACCTGGTCCCTCGCACGGAGGACGCGGAGCCTTGGGTGCTTCCGTTCCTGGTCGGCGGCCAGTTCGACGTGCAGCTCGAGGGCGCGGTTCCAGCGGACTTGACGACGCTGCGTTCCTGGAGCTGGTACGAAGGCCAGGCGTTTCAGAGCGCCGGCACGCCGCTGCGCATCGATTCCGACACGGGGCGCGTGTGGATCCGCTTTTCGTACGACAGCTGCGCGACCTCGCGTCGCCGCTTCATCGCGATCGGCGACGAAGTGGGGCTCATCATCGGAGTCGTCGTTCGCGAATACGCTGCCCGAGTGGGCGACTGGTTGCCGAGGCCGGCCGATGGTCCGTTGCGCGTCGTGCTCGAGCGTACCGCTGCGCTGAAGCTGACGATTGCGCTGGAGGAGGCTCCCCGGGTGGACATCCGCCTTTCCGAGCGGCAGGCTCGCGTGGAGATCGAATCGCTCGACGAATCCGCCTCCGACCCAAGCTTGCTGTGGCGCATCGAACGACGTGCAGGGTTGCGACCTGGCGACCACCTCGTCCGTGCCTCGACGAATCAACACGGCGTGCGCGAACGAGTCGTTAGCCTGCAGGGCGGACGCCTGTCGAAAGTCGAGTTGATGCTGCAGCTCGAGCGCGGCTTGCGCACGATTCACGGCGAGCTGCGAACGGAGTCCGGCGCTGTTCCGCCCTCCGCCCTGCTCACGGTGCGCTTGCGCGACGATCCGGATCGCACGTGGCTCGGCAACTTCGAGGCGCAGCGTTCCGCAGGCGATGTCTCGATCGGCAGGCGCTTCGGACTGAGGCCCGGCGAGACGACGGCAAGCTTCAACTTCATGAACGTGCCCGTCGGAGCCCTCGAAGCCAAGGTCGAAGGCCCCCGCGATCCCGTCTCGATCCGCTTCACCGATCGCGCGGATGGCGGAGTCGACATGTTGGTCGTCGTCCTGGACGGAACCGAGGGGATCGGCTTCGGCTTCTGCGTGCTCGGTCCGGACGGCGAACCGCTCGGGCAGCGGCGGGTTGGTCGCGGTCTCAACATGTCGCTGCAGACGCGCAAGAACGGCGAGCGCAGCACGTGGAGCTCGCGCGTCTTCGACGGTCGCATCCTCGAGCGCGTCGACCCGCGCCCGGAGGACTTCGAGTGGGCGGTGAGCACTTGGCGCCACCGTCCGGTCTACGGCACGTCGAAGGACTTCGTCGAGGAGGAACCCGGTCGCTTCTTCGCGCCGCTCCGCATCGAACGAGGCTGGGGCACGCGGGTGCTCGTCCGCACGGAAGACGGACAAGCCGTCGCCGACTGCGCGATTCACGTCGACGGCCGGCGCGTCGGGCGAACCAACGCGTCCGGCTGGTTCGACGTCGAGCTGGACGAGTCCCCAGAGCGCATCGGCATCGAGCTCGACGACTGGCTGATCGTCCGACATCCCGACGACTCCGGTGGAAAGCCGGGCGAGTCCGCGTGGCACGAGTTCGTCGTCCGCCGCGCTAACACACCGACCCGGCGTGTTAGCGCGCCTTGATCACGCGGATGTGCAGCTTCAGCTGGTCGTGGTACTGCGAGTAACGTGCGACCAAGAGTGCCTCTGCTTCGTCGCGCGTCATGCCGGCGACCATCACGTGCCCGAGATCAGGGAAGAGGGCCGTGCCGTCGCTAGCCAGCTCGACCGTGCCGTTCAGTAGCGGGCCGTTGTAGGAGTCCTGCAACACGATCGAGTCGCCACGCTGGATCACGACCGGCTCGAGTTCCAGCGGCGCGGCCGCGACGGCGCTCGACTTCAGTGCGCGCACGACCCGCGCGTTCGAGTGCGCCTGCAACCCGAACCAGACGACGGCGGCGAACAAGCAAGCGGTGGCGATCAGGTGAATGCGTTGCAGCATCATGGTTTCTCCAAGCTTCTGGTTGCGGCAAGCGCGCGCGGTGCGTTCGAAGTCGCCGAAGCGCAAGCGTGCGAGTTCTCGAGCGTGTGCGGGCGAACAGCCCTCGGCGATCAGCTCGTCCTCGCAGAGCGCGAGGTGGGATTCGAGCTCGGCGCGGATGTCGGCGTCGACTTCGCGCGAGGTGTCTGCGGAGAGGAGAGGCGTCTGCGCGTGTTCCATGCTCAAGCCTCCGCCGCCTTGCCACCCAACACGAGGCCGATCGCGCGCGTCATGCGCGTCCACGAATCGCGCGCCACGGTCAAGCGCTTCCGCCCGTCGTCCGTCAGCGCGTAGAACTTCGCGCGCCGCCCGGTGTCCGACACACCCCACTCGGCAGCGATCCAGCCGTGCCGTTCCATGCGGTGCAGCGCGGGGTAGAGCGAACCTTCTTCGACTTGCAGCGCGTCAGCGCTGCGCTCGCGGATCGCCTTGACGATCGCGTAGCCGTGCTTGCTCTGCCGCGTGAGCGTGCGCAGGACGAGCAGTTCGAGGGCTCCTTGAGGGAGTTCGATGCGGTCGGGTTTCATCGGCAGGCTCCTGGCAAACTCAGATCGATCACTAGACCAACGTAGCGGCCGATACCTAGTTTGGCAAGGGGAAGAGGCCGGTCGAGTTCCTCGGTCTCAACCGGAGTGCGCCTCTCGTAGCCGAGCGGTCTCCACGACCCGAACCCCGGCCTCCCATGCAACACCCTCGCCTTACACCGCGCACGACCCTCGCGCTCGCCACTCTCTCGCTCGGCATCCTCGCCGCTTGCACTTCCCTCGGAACGCCCGAGGACCAGCAGGTGGCGAGTTCGCTCTGGACGAGTATCGAGGGCCACCGCGAGTGGGGGTTCTTCGACGATCATCCCGGCGTGATGAAGGGCAAGAGCCCTCACGGCAAGTACGTCGCGACCTATATCAACAATGTCGCGCGCGGCAATCAGGCGGACCCGCCCTACGGCTCGATCCTCGTCAAGGAGAACTACTCGTCGGATGATCCCGCCGACCTCGGTGGCTACACTGTCATGGAGCGCATCGAGGGCTACGACCCGGAGAACGGGGACTGGTTCTGGGCGCGCTTCGACGCGAAGGGCAAGCAGACGCACTCGGGCAAGGTTGCCATGTGCTTCGACTGCCACTTCGACGCCGATGGTGATGACTTTGTCTTCCTGAACGACTGAGAGAGAACGATGAGATTCCAGAGCACCCTCCCCGCCTTCGCGCTTTTGGCGCTGACCGCTTCCGTCCCGCTGTTTACGGCTTCGGCCGCGCCCGTCATAGTCAGCTCGAGCGTCGCTTTCGACGGCGATGAGCCGCCGTTGCACGAGGCGATGGAAACGCTGAAAGGCGGCCAACGCGCGCTGAAAAAGCTGATCAGCGATCCGGCGGCGAATCAGGAGCAGCTGATGACGACGCTGCGCTCGATGGAGTCGGCGGCGATGCTCGCCATCGGCCAGACTCCAGAAGCGCCGGAAGGCGTCACCGGCAAAGCCCTCGAGCTGCACCAGATCGGCTACAAGACGCAGATGTCGAAGTTGTTGACCACGCTGCTCGAGATGCAGGCGTCGACGGTCAATGTGGACGCGGCCGCGCTGAAGGCGAGCTACGATGAACTCAGCGCGATCAAGAAGGCCGGCCACGAGGCTTACAAGCTGGACCACTGATGTTCGCCATCGCTGCCACCTTCTTCGCTCTCGCGGGGCTCTCTCAAGGGAGCCCCGCGATCGAGGTCGCCGACTTGCTTGAATCGCGCTGCGCGTCGTGCCACAGCGCCGGCAGCGAAACCCCCAAGGCGCTCAAGAAGTGGGCCGACGCGAAGAACCTCTTCGCGACGGCCTCGAATCCGAAGCTCGTCGTTCCCGGCAACTTGGACGACTCCGAGCTCTTTCAGTCCGTTGACTTCGATGACATGCCGCCGCCGGAGTCGGACGTTGCAGCCTTGACGGACGCGGAGAAAGCGCTGATCGCCAGCTGGATCTCCGGCGGCGCGACGGTGCCGGACGAGTTGCGCGAAGGCGCGGAGCCCGCCGCGGTCGGCAGTGGTCGCACCAAGTCGCCCGTCGTCTGGTTGGCGCGCTTCCACCCCCTGATCGTGCACTTCCCGGTCGGCTTGCTGACCGCGGCCTTTCTCGCCGAACTGCTGCGCCGCCTGCGTCCGAGCTGGAACACGGGCAGTGCGGCTAGCTTCTGTCTCGCGCTCGGCGCGCTCAGCAGCGTGCCGTCTGCCGGACTCGGCTGGTTGCTCGCGGCGAACTCTGCGCACGCTGGCGATGACCTCGAACTGCACCGCTGGATGGGCGTCTCGACCGCAGTGCTCGCACTGCTCGTCTGGTGGGCGGCGGTCCGCATGCCCGCGCGACGCTTCTGGTTGCTCTTGGTCCTTGCCGCGCTCGTGGGAGCGGCCGGGCACACCGGCGGCGTGCTGTCTTACGGTGCGGACTGGCTCGCGCTGCCGTTCTGAGCGCGACGGCGATCCGGACTTCGGAGGAAATCCCGGCGCTACGTGGCTCGATCGTGCTTCACGCGAATCCGTCGGACGCTAGCCGAGGAAGAAGTGCAACAGAGCCGGCACGAGCATCAACACGAGCAGTCCGGCTGCGATGACGATGCCGATCACCATGAACAGGCGTGCCAGCGAGAAGGGCACGGTTCCGGTGATTCCACCTGCGTCTTCTCCGGAGACGACGGCGCGGTAGAGCTTGTCCTTGTAACGGTAGGCGAAGACCCAGGCGGGGAATGCAAGCCGCCGCGTCTCGAGTGCTTCGAGCAGCGCGGAAGCCTGGACCTTGCGGAATCGCTCGCCGGGAACGTGCTGCGCTTCGACGCGTCTTGCGGCGGTGCGGTGGATGGCGGACACGATGCGGCGGCGCGCGCCGGAGCGCTGCACGTCGAAGGTCTCGAGGGAGATCGGCGTCTCGACGTCGAGCTCGGACGGTTCGGCCCGAACGTCGTGCAGCTGGATGAACGGTGCGAGTGCGGCGACCTCCGTATCGTTCAAGCCGCGGGACGCCGAGACCAGCACGTCGTCGAAGACCATCTGCGTCGCGCCGGAGTGCGGCGCCCACGCCGAGCGTCCCGAGCCTTCGTTCGAGTCCGCCGTCCACGTCACGTACGCGCGCGCGTCGCAGACCCAGGCGACCCAGTAGATGGCCTTGATCGACTCGAGGCGCGCGCGGCTCGCGAGGTCTTTCGGGCGGAAGAAGCCCTGCCTTGAGAGCCAGCGTTGCAGGGTGGCGCGCGCTGCAGTGCGGTCGACGCGGAAGGGGACGTAGCCGCCGGTCTGTTCGACCGGGTCGATCAATTCCTCGAGCTGCATGACCGAGTCGCAAAAGCTGCAGTTCGGTGCGCCGACCTTCGCGTCGTAGGACACTGCGGCGCTGCAGCTGCGACAGCGCAGCACTTGGATGGTGGCGGCCGGCGCGCGCGTCGACGAGTCAGGCGCGGAGAGGCCGCAGATGGAGCAGCGCAGATCGCCGGATTCCAGCGGGCTGTCGCAGCGCGTGCAGTGCAACAACCCGCTCACAGCGCCAGTCCGATCACGCCCAGGGCGGCGAGGCCCAACACGAAGAGAGCGATGAACACCAGCACGGCGAGCAGCACGCCGGTTACGACCTTGATCATCGAGCGCGGGACCTTGCCTTGGATCTCGCCCGTCTGTCCGTTGATCAGTATGCGCAGGCTCTTGTTCTCAGGACCGTAGCGCGCGGCGAAGACCCAGATCGGCAGCAGCAGCAAGTCGGTGTCTTCGGAGCTGAGCGTGCTGTCGAAGTGTCGCAGTGACGAGCTGTCGCCGGGAAGAAAGGCTTCGATGCGGCTCTCGATGAACTCGAGTGCTTCCGCGCGTGCCAAGTCGTGGCCGGCCGCGCGGGTCAGCGTCGCTTCTTCCGCGATCCAGCCCGAGACGACGGCCGGGTCGTAGCGGCGCATCCCGCGCAGATCGAAGGGTTCGATCGTCTCGAGCTCCGCGTTGTCGAGCCCCTTCGAAGCCGTCACGAGCACGTCGAGCACGTAGCTCGCGTGCGTTCCACGCAGCTCGCGCCACTCGGTCTTGACCACCGTGCGCGTGCGCGTGACGGTGCGGCCTTTCGAGTCGGTCGTCGTGTAGTTCTCGGTGGTGGTGTAGTTCTCGCCGATGCGCGCGTCGTAGTCGGAGTGGGCGATGCAGCCGTAGAGCCAGACCGGCAAGTAGATGCCTTCGACGGAGTGGACCTTCGCGTGCTTCAGCGCGGAGGGCGCGAAGTAACGCGCGCGACCGATCCAGGCCTTGACGCGGCGTTCCGCTTCCTCGCGGTCGATCACGAAGCCCAGGATGAACTCGGGGCGCTCGCGACGAGCTCCGTCCGCCGCCGCGGGACGGTCCACGACCGAGGGCGACGCGCAGAACGGACACACGGCCGCAAAACGATGCGTCGGCATCGTGAGCGTCGCGCCGCAGTCGTCGCACTGGATCTCGAGCTGTTGCGTCTCCACGCGCGCGACCATAACGCCCACCCGGGCGCGGTGTCAGGGCAAATCACGCACGAGGTCAGTCCTGCCCGTTCGGGTGGCAGGAGTAGCACGCCATGCTGTTCCAGCTGTAGCCGCGCTCCTCATCGTGCTCGTCGTCCATCTCCGACTGACGGTGTTCGTGGCAGTCGATGCAGGAGAACAGCTGGTAGTTGCGCGGCTGCGTGTGGCAGTCGGCGCAGTCGAAGCCGGCGTGCTCACCGCTGGTGATCGGGAAGCTGTGCGAGAAGGTCGCGGGCGTCCAGTTGTTCGTCCCGTGACAGGCCTGACAGCTCGTCGGGAAGCCCGCGGCACTGTGGCTGGGTGACGTCGTCTGGTTGTAGTCGGTCAGGTGACAGACCTGGCAATTCGCGACGATGCCGACGTGGCTCATGTTCACCGGGCTCCACGTGTTCGTCGAGTGACACTGATCGCAGTTCGTGTTGCTGATTCCAGCCGCCTGGTGATCCGGCTGCACCGAGCGGGTGATGTCGAACTTGTCGCCGTGACAGACCGTGCACGAAGCCGTGATCCCGGAGTGCGAGAACGAGGCGTCATCCCACGAGTTCGGGTCGTGGCACATCTCGCAGTTTGTCGGGATCGTGCCTGCAGCGTGTGGCGGATCGTCGGCGGTCGCGTAGTCATCCAGGTGGCACGCGGAGCAGCCCGTCGTGATGCCGCGGTGCGAGAAGGCGGCGTCGCCCCAGACCTTCGTGTTGTGACAGTTCTCGCAGCTGGTGGAGAAGCGTTTCGCCGAGTGATTGGGGTTAGTGGTGCCGTTGTAGTCATCCATGTGACACGCCGAACAGCCCGACCGGATGCCCGCGTGGCTGAACATCGCGCCGGCCCAGTTGCGCGTGTCGTGACACAGCTCGCAGGTCAGCGGGAAGGAGTTCCCGACGTGGTCCGGATCGCCGGCGCCTTGATAGTCGTCGAGGTGGCAAGTCGAGCAGTCCGCCGTGATGCTCGCGTGGCTGAATATCGCACCGGCCCAGTCGCTGGTGTTGTGACACAGCTCACAACTGGTGGGGAAGTTCTCCGCGACGTGATCGGGGTCGGTCGTGCCCTGGAAGTCCTGGTCGTGACAGCCGAAGCAGGTCGTGGGCAGACCGACGAAGACGTCTCCGACGTGACAGGCCGAGCAGTCGGTGCTGCGGTGCGCACCGGTCAGCGGGAAGGACGCGTGGTTGAAGCCCGCGCCGTCCCAAGTCGTCGGGATGTGGCAGCGGTCGCAGCTCAGTACCCAGCCGTTGGCTTGGTGATCCGGGCTGGTCGCGACAGCGAGATTGTCCGCATGGCACGTAATGCATTCGATGTCGACGCGCGACCAGTTGCCGACTTCGCCGCCCGGGTGACAAGCCCAGCACTGCACCGCGGCGTGCGAGCCGACCAAGGGGAAGCGCGTGCGGTTGTGTTCGATGACTTGTTCTTGGACGACCCACGACTCGGGCGTGTGGCAGCTCGTGCAAGTCGCGCCGAAGTTGCCGCGGTGCACGTCTTGGTGGCATCCCCAACAGCCGCGCTGTTCGAACATCTGCACCGGACCGCGGTCGTTGTGGCACCGCAAGCACTTCGCGTCCGCGTGCTTGCCCTCGAGCGCGTACCCGGTCTCCGCCAAGTGATCGAACTCGAAGTCGTCGCGGATCTCGTTCCAACTGCCTTCGACGTGGCACAGGCGGCAGTCGGTCGGGAATTCGGGCCGGACCAGTGCGTGTGCATCAGGCGGCCGCCGATGCCGTCGCTGAACGCGCCTTGCGTCTGATAGGCACCGATCGAGAAGTTGCTGCCCTGATAGAGCCGGTCGCGCATATCGACGCGCAGGTCGGCGAAGTTGCCCGAGTTCATGTCGTCGGCCCACACATCGAAGCGTCCATACAAGGTCACGCCGTCCGCGACGCTCGTCCACGCGTTCGCCCCGCCACGCGTGACCTTCTGGTCGCTGATCGTGATCGGTTGCGGGATGGGGAACTCGTCCTTCAGCAGCTCGGGCCAGTCGAAGTACGAGACGTAGAGCCCCGCGCCCGCACCGCTGCCGATGCGCTGATTGAGCGACGCGTGCAGTTCGGTCAGCTCGAAGCCTTCCGACTCCAGCTGCGCCGTCCCGTCGTAGTAGTCGACCAGCACGGTGCCGCGCAGACTCGTGTCCGGACTGATGATCCACTGACCGTTGCCGGCGAACAGGTCGCGATCGGCCGTTCCGCCGTGCCAGGTCTTCTGGTAACCGGCACCGAGCGCGACCTGCTCGTCAGGGCCGCTCACCCAGCGGTAGAACAGGGCCGTCGAGAGATCGTCCGTCGTCATCAGCTCGTCGTTGTAGTCCGGCATGAAGCCGATGCTGCCGCTGAGCTGGCTGCCCGATTCGAAGCGCCGGATGTACTCGACGCCGTCGATCAACCCGAACTGCGGGAAGACGGTCGAGAGGAAGCGGCCGAACTCGACGCGGTTCTGATCGCCGTAGCGACCGCCGAGCGCGTACGACAAGCGCTGAATGCGCGTCAGAGTCTCGTCTTCCGTTCGGGAGCCGGTCATGTAGTCGCGGAACGACACATCACCCTTGAAGCGGATCTCGCCGCCTTGTTGGAAGGGGTTCGACCAGTCGAGATCGACACCGGTCCACCAGCGCATGTACGTGCGGTCGCCGAGCTTGTCGTCAGTGTACTGCGCGCGCGTGAACAGTCGCCCGTTCAGATCCGAGTCGCGTTCTTCCGCCGTCGGACTGACCGCGGGCGCGAGCAACGGCTTGCCGGGCGCCCATCCGTCGACAGGTTCCTGCCACGGCGGATGTTCGGGGACTCCGGGCTTCGAGCCGTCGGGGATCACGCGACTGCGCGGAACGAGGACTTCGCCGGGCAAGCCGATCGCGACGCCGATCTCGAGGTCGAGGTCCTCGAGCTCGACGAAGCACTCGTTCGGTTCGACGCGCACCACGTTGCCGACGACATCCGGCAAGCCGGGGCGTCGGATCACGACGCTGTCACCCTTGCGGATGCCGGAGCTCGATCCGCGGTTGATGGTCAGCACGGGTCCATTGGAACTCGTCACGTCCACGGCGACGCGCTCGAGCGAGTCGGGCGCGTCCTGCGCCACGGCGGGGGTGCCGAGCAAGAGCGCGACGGTCAGCGAGAGGCTGCGAGTGCGGAAGCGCGTCATCGCGGCGTGCCTCCCAAGTGGCAGTCCGCGCACTCGATGCCGAGCGGCTTGTAGCGCACCGCTTCGCCGCCGCTCGCGAGAGCCCACGGCTGGTGGCAGGCGCCGCAGTCGAGCGCGCGGTGTTCTTCATCGAGGGCGAAGCGCGAGTCCTTCTGGTGATCGAAGACCAGCTCCGCGAAGCTCACCGCCGACTGGTGACAGCGCTCGCACGCGTTGGCTTGCGCGTCGCCGAACTGACCGTAGTGCGAGTCTTCATGGCACGACGCGCAGTCGGTCGGCGGCGTGACGTAGAGCTCGGTGCGGTCTGAGTTCTCGTGGCACGACTCACAGCTGGCGGTGGCGTGCGCGCCGTCCAGCGCGTAGCCGGTCCACAGCGCGTGGTCGAAGTTCGCGCCTCCGGACCCTTCGAAGCGTTCTTGGTCGTGACAGCGCGCGCAGCTCGTCGAGCCTGCGACCGTCGCCGGAGTGCCGGCGCGATCGAAGCGCCCCTTGTGCACATCGTCGTGGCAACTCGCGCAGTCACCCAGCGGTCGGTCGAAGGTTTCGGTGGCCAAGCCGAAGGCTCGACGGTTCAGATCGGCTGCGGGACGCGGCGCGTGGCACTGTTCGCAGTCGGCGCGAGCGTGGGCGCCGATCAGCGCGAAGTCCGTTGCTACCGCGTGGTCGAACGCAAGCCGGTCGACTTCCGAGAAGTGCTGCGTCGCGTGACAGTCTGCGCAGTTCGTGCTGCGATCCGCCATCGCGCCGACGTGCACGTTCGCGTGACAGGTGGCGCAGTCGGTGGTGGGGCGACCGAAGACGTCGGCGACGCGGCCGAAGCTCCGCCCGAACGCATCCGGTGTCGCAGATCGCTCGTGGCACGCCTCGCAGGAAGCGTCCGCGTGCGCGCCATCGAGCGCGAAGACCGTCCAGGCGTTGTGATCGAAGGACTCGGGCTCGACGTCGGCGAAGTGCGTCGTCGTGTGACAGGTGGCGCAGTCGTCGGTGGCGGCGTCGCCGAGGGCCGTGCGCGTGAACTGCGCGTCGTGCGCGTCGTCGTGGCAGCTGACGCAGGTCGTGGATGCCGAGGCGAACTCGCTCGATCCGAGCACCGCGTCTTGCGGCACGAGGTGACAGTCCGTGCACGTGGGCGCGGCGTGGCCTTCGGTCAGCGCGAAGCTCGTCTGCGCGTGCATCGCCGCGTCGAGCAGCGAGGGCGTGAACTCGACGCGCGCGTGACAGCCGAGGCAGTCGAGACCGGCGAAGGCGCCGCGCTCGAATTGGTCGCCGTGCGGACTGTCGTGACAAGCGGCGCACTCGTCGGTCGAGCGCTGCGTGTCGGTGCCTGCGACCACCGCCGGGTCGTGGCAGTCCGCGCACTCCATGCGATCGTGGGGCAGCTCGAGCGCGAAGCCGCTGGCGGCGTGTAGTCGCTCCGTCGCGTCGAGGTCCGCAGCGGCGAAGGTCGGACGATCGAGCGGATGGCAGGATTCGCAGCTCGCGCCCGCGGACAACTCGATGACGGCTGCGACCGAGCGGATGAACGGATCGCTGTGCGGTTCTTCGTGACAGCTCGCGCAGTCGCGCGGCGGCGGCGCGTCGTGACCGCCGAGCGCTTCGGCGGCGTAGGCGGAATCGGGAGCGTGGCAGTCGGCGCAGTTCAGCGCGTCGTGCACTCCGGTCAGCGCGAAGTCTTCGGTGTGGACGAAGCCGTCGAGGTCGGTGAACGGATTCGACTGGCCGTGGCACGACTCGCAGCTCTTCACCATGCGCCCGTCGTGCGGGTCTTCGTGGCACGACGCGCAGTCTTGCGAAGCCCCGATGAACCGACGTTCGCCTTCCGCGAGGACCGCCGCGTCGGCGCGTTCGTGGCAGTCGCTGCACTCGATCTCGACGTGCTTCCCGATCAGCGCGTACTCGAGTCCTTCGTGCGTGAAGCTCTCGCGCGGCTCGAAGCCGGCCAGCTTGAACGCGCGGGCGCCGACCAGCGGCACTTCCGAGCCGTGGTGTTCGGTGTGGCACGATCCGCAAGCTCGGGCGTCATCCAGCATGCCGTGGAAACCGGGGCCCAGCGCGAGTTGTTCGGCGATCGGTTCGTGGCAGGCGTTGCAGGCGCCGGTCAGATCGATGGCGCCGGATCCGTGGCAGAGATCGCACGAGCGCTCGTCCAGCCCGTCGATGTTCGCGTGCGCCAGCGACAGCGGGCCCGGCGATGTCCGATCGAGGTCGATCACGACGAGGAAGGTGACGAGCACCAAGCTGACCGACGCCAGCCAGAGCTTTGGATCGCGCAGACGCATCAGTCACCGTTCCCGAACAGGCTGCCGTACTGCAAGGCCGTGACGATGTGAACCACGACGAGCGCAACCATCAAGAGCGCGACCCAGCGGTGGAAGTAGCGCCACGAAGCGATCAGGCCGCGCAAGTCTTCGAAGTGCGCGGCGACGAGCGCTTCGCGGTGCGCGCGACGCGCCAGGAGCACGAGCTCGGCGATCTGATCGTCGGCGAGGCCTTCGCGCTGCGCTTCGTCCTGAATGCGATGCAGCTCGCGTGACAAGCGGCGCTCGCCGGTGACGAGCAGCAACACGCGCCGGAAGAAGCCGGCTTCCCACTGTCCGCTCTGCACGAGTCGTTCGACGTCGCGTCGCACGCGATCGGCGAAGTCGGTCTTGTCGCGATCCCACTCCGCGGTGAGTCCGGCGAGGCGTGCACGTACTTCGTCGAGCTGCAGCTCGCGTCCGTTCGCCGCGTGCGGGACGAAGGAGTAGAAGTAGCGGCCGACGGCGCCGGTCGCGACGAGGAAGGCCAGTCCGGCGATCGCGTGGCCGCCGACGGTGTTCTTCGGCTGCATCGCGGAGTGCGCGATCACGGCGAGCAGTGCGAGGATGCCGGACAAGACGTGCGCGCTCATCCACTTGCGCAGCGAGCCGAAGCGGAACGGCACACCCTGCGCGCGGCGCGGCAAGTAGGCGAGGTTGGTCGCGATCAAGAAGGCGCCGAGCACGCCGCAGGCGAGTCCCAGACCGCTCGACGGTCGCAGCAGGTCATGCGCTGCATCGCTCAAGCGCTGCGCCGGCGACAAGTCGTAGTACGAAGCGAACGCGAGCATCCAAGCGAGCAGCAAGGCGGCGAGCAGCAGCGCGGCGCTGAGCACTTTGACCAGGCCCGTGCCGGTCGCGCTCAACGCTTCGGCGGGAGGGCGATCGGCCGGATCGAAGGAGACGCCGCAGCTCTCGAGCAGCGGGAACGGCGCCAAGCCGCCGGCGAAGACGAAGACGTCGTCGTTCGGGATGCGCACCGAGTCGGATTCATCGCCGCGGCTCACGCTGAGCTCGACTTCACTGTCTTCGATGGCGAGGACTTCGGACTCGTAGACGCAGTCGATGCGTCCCTCGCGGATCGCCTGTTCGACGCGTTCTTCGTTGCGCAGCTTGAGGCGATTGAAGTGTGCGCGGCGGTACGACAGCGTCACTTGATTGCCGTCTTGTTCGGCTAGGCCGAGCGCGGCTTCGACGGCGCTGTCGCCGCCGCCGACGACTAGGATGCGGCGCGAGGTGAACGACTGCGCGTCCATCAAGCTGTACGCGACCTTCGTCGAGTCTTCGCCGCGCACGCCCAGCTTGCGCGGCGTGCCGCGGCGTCCGATCGCGATGCAGACGTTGCGGGCTACGAGCGTTCCGCGGCCCGAGTAAACCAAGAAGGCACCTTCCGGCGAGCGATCGAGGCCGCTGAAGCACGCCTGCGTCAGGATCTCGATCTCCTGCTCGCGCACGATCTGTTCCCACAGCACGAGCAGTTCTTCCTTCGAGTACGTCGTGCGCGTCAACTTGCCGTAGAGCGGCAGCTCGACGGGTTGCGTCATGACCAGCTTGCGACGCGGATAGCTCGTGACCGTTCCGCCGAGGTGTTCTTGTTCGAGGATCACGGCGCGCATGCCGAGTCGCTTCGCCTCGAGCGCGCACGCGATGCCGGCAGGACCCGCTCCCACGATGACGAGGTCGAGCACTTCCGCGGTGGGGGTAGCGTTCGACTCGCGCACGCGTTCGGACGCTGCGCGCGCCACTGCGACGCCGTGCGTGATCGCCGTGCGGATCAGGCTGAAGCCGGTGACTTCGCCGGCGAGGAACAAGCCGGGTGTGCCGACGGCTTCGTGATCCGGTGTCAGCGCGGGCAAATCCTTGCGCTCGGTCAAGTCGCCGAAGGTCAGCGCGATCGCGCCGACGGGACACTCCTTCGCGCAGATGCCGTGACCGACGCAGCGCGCGCCGTGCACCACGACCGCTTGGCCGTGGATGACTTGCAGCACACCTTCTTCCGGACACGCCGCGACGCACGTGCCGCAACCGATGCACTGGTTGAGGTCGGGCACGGGGTACTGCAAGCGCGCGGCATGGCTGCCGCGTTCGCGCGCACGAGTGCGTTCCTCCAGTCCCTCCAGGGTGCGTCGCTGTTCGGCGCGTTGAGCGATCAACGCGACGAGGGCGACCCCCAGGACGAGGACGAGGGTGATCAATAGGGCCCAGGTCACTCCGCTCGCAGAGCAAGCGCGGTGCCGACCTCGTCCATGACGGGGCGATCCCGCGGGCTTGATCCGCAGAGGGCCTTCCGGTCGCCCGAGACGCCCTCGATCCTTCCTTCTCGATGCCGTCGAGGCCCCCGACCTCGGCGCGCCCATGTTTGGATGCGGAAGTCTCTTGTCTAAAGGGAAAGGGCGCGTCTGGGAGCTGGACGCCCGTCCAGGGTCTGGACGGGGGCGTGGAGGCTCAGCCCGCCTGGTAGGCCTGCTTCAACCAGCGCTTCACCGCGGCATCGACGTCCTTCGGAGACGTCAGGCGGATGCGGTGCGAGCACATCGAGTTGAAGCTGCCCGACGCTTCGAGTCGCTCGGTGGGGGCTTTGCCCTTCAGGTTCAGGCCGAGGTCGACGCGGGTCGCGGTCGAGGGTTGGATCAGCGCGAACTGCTTGTTGCGCCGCACGCTGACGTAGGACTTCTTCGGAGCGAGCTCGACGTCCTTGCCGAGCTTCGACACTGCGGCGACGAGCGCGCCGTAGATCGGCTCGAGGCCCGCCTTCTTGCCGGAGTACTGCGCCGCGACGAGGTCGTCGTCACCTCCCGCGTGCGCTGCAGCCGACTGCAAGACTTCGTGCGCGATCATCGACGCGTAGCCGTGCGTCAGCTCGTGCTCGGTCTTCAGGTGCTTGACGATCTGACCGTGCTTCTCGAGCTTGGCGGCCTTGGCGAGCTTGACCCACTGAGCGAGGGTCTTGCCGGTCTTCGCTCTCAGGTTGGCGACCATCGTGGCGGCCATCTCTTCGGGACTTGCCATGTCGAACTTCAGGCTGGGGTTCGGTGAGTGGTTGGGTGGTGAGCGGTCGACCGACCGCTTGATGACTACGGGCGTCAGGTCTTGCCGCGGCGCGCTCCGAAGAAGCACAGCGGTGCGATCGAGAGCAGGAAGGCGGCGTGGTACCAGAGCGGCATGCGGTTCCAGACGTCGGCTTGCACGAGGCAACCAACGATCAGCAGTAGCGCGACCATCCAGATCAACGCGTTGCGCCGACGCGCGCGTCCGAGGCGACTGCAGAAGAAGCCGGCCGTGAACGAGCTGACCGCCGCGAGAAGCAGCGCAGCAGCCAGATAGGGGACGGAATCGAGCGCTCCGCCGGACGCGAAGCTCGCTTGCTCAGCGCTGAAGACGAGGCCGAGCCCGGCGTTGCCGGAGAGCCATAGCACGGTCCAGACGGCGAATCCGATGACGGCGGCGAAGGCGGTACGTCTTATGATTGTGTCCCTCGGGAGCCGTCGATCGGCCAGTTGTCGGACTCGCAGCGTTTGGGTGAGATTGGCTCGAGCACCTTGAACAAGACGTACAGCATGCGGATGCCGAAGCTCGGCCGTCCGGTCTCGACCGACCGCTTCAAGGTGTTCACGATCAGCTTGCCGCCCGAGCTCATGTTCTTGCCGGTCTTCGTGCCGACGGGGAGGTTCTCGACGGTCAGCGTGAACTGCACGCCGCCGTCTTTCGGTTCGAGCTCGTAGATCACCGTGCACTCGGGATCGTCGTAGGCCGTGAACTTGAAGGTGTGCGCGAACCTCACGAGCGGCATGACCTCGAGGATCTCGCCGACCACGCCGGTCCACTTGCCGCTGCCCGTGCGCATCGCGAGGCGCGAGCCGGGTTGCAGCTCGCCCGAGAGGTGCATGCGGTTGTTGAAGAAGGCGGCGATCGGTTCATCGGTGCGCGTGATCTCGTGCCACACGGCTTCGGGCGTGGCGTCGATCCAGACGCGGAAGACGGAAGGGGGCTGCTCAGGCACGCTTGCTTTCCTGTTCGTCCATGGCGCGCCCTTCGACGCGCGTCTTGATGTCGGCCATGCGCTCCGCGAAGAACGCGCTGTAGTGCGTCGTCCACCGATCGCGCAGCAACTGAATCGGGACCGCGTTGAAGTAGAGGTGCCGCGTGCGACCACGCTTCTTCGTGATCACGAGCTCGGCTTCCTCGAGCAGTTGCACGTGCTTGAGCACCGCGACGCGGCTGATCGGGAAGTGCGAGGCGAGCGCCTTGACGCTGATGCCCGGCGCCTCCATCAACAGGTCGAGCATCCTGCGCCGCCCGGAGTGGGCGAGCGCGGAGAGCAGGCGGTCGGTGCGTTCCTCGTTCATAGGTAACCAGAAGGCTACCTAGCGCCGGCGCCGCGTCAAGCGCGGGTACGGCAAGAGCGGGAATTCCTTGAAAAGTGTTGACTTGCCTGCTCCCCGACAACGGCGGGGGGGGGGGATAATCTGAGCGCCTACCCTTCGGGTAGCTCCCGTGCTCATGGTCGGGCCGAGGAGACCGCACTCGCAGGACAGAGGAGAAACCCATGAAGCTCCAGTTGACCGCCCTCGCGTTGTCAGTTCTCTGTGGCGTCTCGCATGCTCAGCTAGCCCTGCAGAAGCGCGTTCCCGCGAACTCGATCGCGGTCCTTATCAACGAGTTCATGCCCGATCCCGAGGGCATGGATGCCTGGGGCAAGGAGTATGTCGAATTCACGAACACATCCAAAGCCGCTGTCAGCCTGCAGGGTTGGAACCTAAAGGATGCGGATGGCAACGTGATCTACACGTTCGGAGACACGGTCTTGCCTGCTCGCAATTCCATCGAGGACCAGAACTACTATCTCGTCGTCGTGTTCGGCCCCGATGTCCCGTCCGCCTTGGACGATTCATTCCAGGATGGCGATTTCCGAGCCGTCATCTTCGCTGGGGCCGCTGATCAGCTTGCGAACAACTCTGGCGCCCTCATCCTTGAGGACGCGAGCGGTTCGATTGTCGATGCCGTCATCTACGGAAGCTCCGATCCGAGCGGCGCCGGTGTAGATGCAGCCGTCACCCAGGGCCACTGGGTCGGCCGCCGGGTAGACACAGCTTTCGCGGCGGGAGAGATTCCGATCCTAGAAGGCGGCGTCCTCGGGCGCGACTTCGCATCGAACGACTACCATAATGCGAGAGACTGGCGAGCTCACGGTGGGAAGAACTCCTTCGGGCCAACTTTCGGGCGTCGTAACAACTCTGAGGCGTTCGGCGGGATTAACGACCTAATCGCCCTCGTTCAGACCGAGTTGAACAACATCATAGGAGTCTTCTCGTTATACAATGGTGGCTACGTCGACATTCTAAACGCCAGCCACGGGAACGACGTGATCAGCGATCCCGACCTCGAGGGAGGGTTCAGCGTTACCTCTACGCACACGTTCCTCCTTGAGGATGAGGAGGCTGGCCACCAGGAGTTGCTCTCGGGCACCCTGACGATTTCTTACGAGCGGAAGACTGGCAGCACGTTCGAGGTGTCCGTTCTTGGTGCCCTGTCAGGTAGCCGTCACGAACTCGCCATCAGCTTCACACATGTCTATGAAGGCTTCGGCACACTGAGCCTGCAGACGACGGCGACCTATTCGGCAACGTGGACGAAAGACGGCGTGCCGTACCAGTACGACAACGTGGCGACGAGCGTTACTGCTTGGTCCGGGCCGTCCACTCTCAAGACGACCGACCATCGAGACTGGACGGACTGGTCAGGAAACCTGAAGCACAGTGACGCTGTCTCCACCATCAGCTTGGCAGGCGACGGAGCCCGGCACGTGACATTTGCACTCGTGCGCAGCTTCCCTTTCAAGGCACCTGCATTCGGTCAGTCGCAGTCGATGTACGAGGCCGTCGCGCTGAGTGAACTCGAATACACCGAAGCTAACGGCGCGCAAGGGCTGACTTCCAAGGCGTTCGCCCGGTGGGACCACAGTTTCGGCTATGGATTCAACCAAGCGGACCCTTTCAGCCTGTCGAGCACTCAGTTGCAGATTTCACTGCAGTCCGCTGCCGTCGGCGGGCTCGTCGAGAGCAGGGTAGCTGGGGATCCTTGGGACGAGATCGGGTCCTTCACGACGGTGGGGACGTACCCGATTGCCTACTTGGATTCGTCGGGAAGCCCGACAAGCACGTGCACTTTCTTCACGGAAGCAAACCACACTATCGCGGATGTCACGTCGCCGGACGGCGTGCAGAAGCGGCTGATCTTGGGGGGGATTGTCGCCCGCTGCGATGACTGGATCCTGGCCGAGTATGATTACGCAATCGATCCGATTGACGGCTGCGGCTGTGGTTGCGGTGGTAGTGGGTGCACTTGCGGCGGCGGAAAGAAGGAGCGCACCGGGGCGACGAAGTGGATTCTACGCGGTGCCACGGCCCTATCCTGGGGTGCGTGCGCAATGGGGGCTGTCGGCTCTGGAGGCCTGGGAGCGTTCTTCGCGGGCGCCCTGAGCTACGGCGCCGGCGAGCTATGGGACGAGATCGTACCGCTGCAGTAGGCGCCTTCACCACATTCGATCGGTGCTTGTCATGTCGAAGGAAGACGGAGCTCTTGCGAAGCCTTGCTCGCTCGAGGCTGAGTTCAGGAACCTGTTCGCTCGCGGTGCCTCGGAGGTCGAGAGAGACCGCCTGATCGCACTGGATGCGAATTGCCGAGGGTTGGAGTTCACGGTGAGTTCCGGAGGGGGAACTGTGCTCTCCCCTCTGAGCGGCTGTCTCGTGTCCCGTCGACGACGACGCGCTCTTTCAGTGCTCACGTTATTTGTGCTCGTGGCGCTGTTTCTCGTCCTTCAGGTGGTCACCAGTCCGGACACGTCGTCTCAGCTCCAATTCATCGCCCGGAGCGGACTCGCGGGTCTTGCCTTGGCAGCAGTACATCTATTCTCCGAGCGGCTGCTCAACGTCCGAGAACGTGAAGCTGTGCACATTGTCGAATTGGCTCGTCGTGGCGACGTCGCCTGGATGGACGGATACGCGCGTTGGCTTGAGGAATCCAGCGCCTCGAAGAAGTCGAAGTGGCGGGCGATCCCCTGGGCCATGTTCTTCGTCGCTGCAATCTTTGCGAGAGAGTTACCCGGCCTGCCCGAGCCGGTGGCCCTTGCGGTGAGTGTGGCGGGGATCGCAGCGGCATATCTTTGTCTTCGTCTGCTCATGCTGGGCAGCTCGCGCAGGAGTGCTTCCACCAATGCAGTCTAGGATCGAAGCCGAGCGCTCCACTCAGTTCCTGCCGGCACCTTGCGAAGGGACGGTGCCAGGGGCAACTGCGCGCCGTGAGCGGCTCCTGGGGCAGCTGAAGTCACCACAGGGGCCATTCACGGCGCACCGTTGCCCTGACACCGTACCCTTCGCAAAGTGCCGGCAAGGTCCGCGAGGTCGGCACCGCCGACCGGCCCGCAGTATTGCGGAGACTCAATCGATCAGCGCATCGACGGAGTCGAGACTCACGCCGAGCACGACGTTCAAGCGCACGATGCGCGCCACGCGGTCGAGCTCGAGCGCCGCGATGCAGAGTTCACCCGTCTTGTGCTGCGCGGGCGTGAGCAGGCCCGACGCGCAGACTTCGCGCAGCCAGACGAGTTCGACCGCGTAGACCTCGGCGACCGTCTCGAGCGTCAGATAGAGCTCGCCTTCGATGCGGACTTGGTTCACGCGCCGGCTCCTTGCCGGGCGCCGAGGCCGGCTGGCGTGCCGCCCAGTTCGGCGAGTTGCGTGAGCAGCTCCGTCTGCTGCGGGCTGAGAGTGCGCGGCAAGTCGAGTTCGACGCGTGCGTGGCAATCGCCGTAGCCGCCCTTGCCGTCGGGGAAGCCCTGGCCGCGCAGTCGTAGTCGCGTGCCGGTGCGTGCGTCGGGCGGAATGGTCAAGGTGACGACACCGCGCGCCGTGCGCACGTCGAGCTTGGCGCCGGCGAGCGCTTCCCACGGCGTCAACACAACGCGGGCCTCGAGATCGCGACCTCGCACGCGGTAGTCGTCGTCGTCCGTGAGGCGCAGCACGAGGTACAGGTCGCCGCTCTCGCCGCCGGCGTCGCCTGGTTCGCCGAGGCCCTTGAGGCGCAGCTCGAGGCCGTCGCGCGGTTCCTTCGGCAGCGTGAGGTCGACGTGCTTGGACTGCTGCACTTGCCCGACGCCGCCGCACGTGGGGCAGACGTGCTGTTCGAGGAATCCCGTTCCCGCGCAGCTCGGACACGCGAAGCGCACGGGCAACTCGAAGCCGCGCTTGCCGCCGCGCAGCGCGTCACCGACGGACAGGGCCAACTCGGCGCGCACGTCGGCGCCGCGGTGTCGGTAGCGCCGATGTCGCTTGGGTCCGCCGCCGCCGAAGTCACGCCGGACGTCGTCGCCGAAGACCTCCTGGAAGAAGTCGGAGAAGCCGCCGCCGGCGCCGAAGGCCGCCTCGAACTCCTCTCGCGACATCTTGCGCCCGCCGGCCGGCGGCTCGAAGTCCTGGCCCTGTTCCCAGTGTTCCCCGAAGCGCTCGTACTTCGCGCGCTTCTCGGGATCCGAGAGCACCTCGTAGGCCTCGCTGATGCGCTTGAACTTCGCCTCCGCCTCCGCCGCGCCCTCGCCCGCGTGACGGTCGGGGTGCCAGACGAGCGCGAGCTTGCGATAGGCCTTCTTGATCTCGTCGGCATCGGCGTCGCGCGCGACTCCGAGGACCTCGTAGTAGTCCTGAAACTTCAACGGCGTCGGGGGGGAGTGTTCATGTGGACTGCGCAGCCTAGCTCAGAGCGAGTACGGTGTCAGGGCCGTTCGCGCACGGTGAGCGGCGACTCCAGCGAGGCTGCGGCCGCTTCAGGGGCCGCAGTTCAGTGTGCGGAATCTGCCCTGACACCGCACTCGCGCTTTTACTGAGTCGATTTCGAGGCTCGCGGGACTTCCCCCCTGAGAACCATGCAGAACACCCCGGCCCAGCTCCCGATCGAAGACCTGCTCGCCCACTCGGATTGGGTGCGGCGGCTGGTCGGCGGCCTCGTCTTCGACCCATCAAAGGCCGACGACGCGGTGCAGGAGACCTGGGCCGCGGCGCTCGAACGGCCGCCGCGCGAGGACGTCGATCTGCGAGCGTGGCTCGCCGCCTGTGCTCGCAACGCGGTCCGCAAGCTCGGCCGGGGCGAGTCGCGTCGCAAGCGGCGTGAACGAATCGCCGCGCGACTCGAAGCCTTGCCCGACACGGCCTCGGTCATCGCCAAGGCGCGCCTACAGCGCCGGATGGTGGACGCCGTGCTCGAGCTCGACGAACCGTACCGCACGACCTTGCTCTTGCGCTTCTTCGAGGAGCTGCCGCCGCGCGAGATCGCGCAGCGCTTGAACCGACCCGTCAACACGGTGCGCACGCACCTCGAACGCGGGCTATCCAAGTTGCGCAGCGAACTCGACGCCGAGTACGGCGACCGCGAGACCTGGGGCTTCGCCCTGCTGCCGCTGTGCGTCGATCGCACGATGCTCGCCACGAGTGGTTCTCTCCTGCTCAAGACCGGAGGAATCATCATGTTGTGCAAGTACGTGTTGCCCGCGGCTGTCGTCGTCTCGTTGTTCGCCGTCTGGATCGGACGGGATGCGGAGCCCGATGCGAACCTCGACGTCGCGGCGCGAGAGGTCGATGTGTTGAACGCGGATGACGTCGCGACCATCTCGATGCCGAGCGCCGATGTCGCGACCGACTCGCGCGAAGAGCTGCCGATCACCGCCGGCGCGCCGTCGAACACTGCCGCCGCCGCTCCGCTGCATCATCACGCGGGTCGCGTCGTCGACCTCGCGGGCCGCTCGCTCGCCGGCGTCGAGCTGCGGCTCGCCGACCCGGGCCGTCCGCGCTACCGCGAAGGTCGATTCCGCGTCGATGGGCACGACTACCAGTTCGAGCCCGAGGAGCTCGAAGCGCTCGAATCCGACCCGAAAGCCGTCCTGGAGCAACTTCCGGGTCTGGACGACCCGCGCGACTTCGCGCGCTTGATCGCGGGTGAGGAGGTCGGTGTGTACAGCGTCGTGACGGACCGGGAGGGGCTCTTCGCGGTCGACTTCGAGTTCGAGGAGGGGCTGTGGAGCGCGGTGGATGAGAACACCGCGATCCTGTCGCGCGGCAACCGGAAGCTCCCCAGCGGCGAGAGCGAACTGGTCTACGTCATGACGGACCTCTCCGAGCTGACTGGGCGCGTGGTCGACGAGGAAGGCCGACCGATCGAGAGCGTGCGCCTGATGGCGTACCTGCGCCCCAGCCGCTTGCCGGGATTCCCGCTGATGCTCGAGGATGAAGAGCCCTTGCGCTCGGCGTGGGCCGCCGAGACGGACAGTGCCGGACACTTCACGATCGCGCGGTGTGCCGTCATTCCCGGTGCGACCGTGCGTTTCACTGCCGAACGCTACGAGTCGTTGATGCACACGATCTCAGCCTCCGACTCCGGCGAACTCGAGATCGTCCTGCTGCGCTCTCCGGAGCGCAAACGAGTTGCGGGCCGCGTCGTCGACCAGGCGGGACAGCCGGCAATCCACGCGCCGGTCAGACTCGACTGGCGCGAGTCGATGACCGATGAGCAGGGTCGGTTCTACTTCGAGGTCGACTCGCTCGATGGAGACTCAGTGCTCGTCGCCTATCAACAAGGCTATGCGCCCGCGGTCATGGATGACCTGAGCGAGCGGCTCGAAGAGGATCCCGAAGGCTGCAGCGCGCTGCTCCTGCAGCTGGGCGGCGCGACGAGTTCGATTGGGGGACGCGTTGTCGATGAGCGCGGCAACGGCATCCACGGAGTCGCGATCTGGGTCATGAACAGCACGCGTCTGCCGCGAAGTGCGACCCCGCTCGAGGGTCGACTGTCGACCTCCAAGTGGGAGGCCGGTCAGACCGATGAGGCGGGTCGCTTCGAGCTCCAAGGGCTCTACCGCGAAGACTACGACCTCGCCTTCGTGCGACTCGGCGACGGTGCATCGATCCGGCTGAGTGATGTGCCGATCGGCACCACTGACTTGAACGTCGCAATGGACGACTCGCTCTACGTCCGCGAGCTGCAGGGTCGCGTGCTCGATCGACGCGGCCGCGTCGTCGTCGGGGCGGAGCTGGCGGCGCTCGTGATGACGTACGAAGAGGCTGAAGGAGGCACCCGCTACACGTCTCGCTTCCCGAAGGGCGAAACCGACGAGCACGGCCAGTTCCACCTGCTACGTGTCCCCATCGGCAACACCAAGTTCGTCGTGCGCGGCACCGGCATCGAAGAGATCGAGTTCGAGCTCGATCCGAACAACGCGCGGGACCTGACCTTCGTCGTCCCGTTGCGCCTGCGCTTCCAACTCGACCGCGACGTCGCAGCGGGCGCGACTTCCTTCGAGATCTTCGACGAAGCGGGCACGCGCCTCCAGTTCAAGGCGACTTACACCGACCGCGACATCTACGTCTCGACCGGCTCGCTGAAGCGCCGCGACGCCCTGCCGACGGTCGAAGTCGGTGACGAAGCGAGCGAGATCGTCTTCAGCGCGGGCGGCGTCGAGCTCGAGCGCAAGCCGTTGCTCCTCGAGCGCGGTGAAGTGGTGCGGGTGCGCTAGGTCCGGTCGTCCCTCACTTCACGCAGGACGCATCGCTCCGCTTCACGATGCGCGCCTGGAGGGGCCCGCTTCGAATCGTGAGGAGTGGTTCTCGGATCGCTATCCTGGTGCGAGCGAGACCCCGAGCCGCCGGAAGACGGGAGAACCACGGATGAGCGAGAAGCTCGAAGCCGCCAAGCCGCGTTATGACGCCTTGATCGCGAAGCACCCGGGCGTGGAGCGCAAGGGCGCCAAGTTGGCGTACACCTCGATGAACGGCAACATGTTCAGCTTCCTCACCGAGGACGGTGGCGTGGCAGTGCGACTCGGCGCGGAAGCGCGGGAGAAGTTCATGACCAAGCACGGACTCGGGCTCTCGGTGCAGCACGGCACGGTGATGAAGGAGTACGTGCAGATCCCGGCGAAGCGGTTCGCGAACGCGCGCGTCATGTCGCGAGTCTTCGCGCAGAGCGTGGAGTACGCGCAGAGCTTGAAGCCGAAGGCGACGACGCGGAAGAAGGCGTCGAAGAAGAAGGCTGCCAAGGAAGCCGCGAAGAAGGCTCCGCGGAAGGTCGCGAAGAAGAAGACCGCCGCGAAGAAGAAGGCCGCGAAGTCGCCCGGCCGCAAGAAGTCTAGATGACGTCGACGCGGTCTTCGTCGTCCTGCCGGGCGAGCTGTCGCCGCTCACGCGCGCAGTCGTAGATCGCGATGCCGGCGAACAACAGGATCTGCGAGGCGAGGCCGCCGACGATGCCGGGGGACACGAAGCTCGTGAACAGCATCCAACTGCCGAGGCTGAGCAGGCCCCAAACGAACTCTGAGCGATTGTCGAAGCGCGCCGCTCGCACGAAGAAAGTGATGCTCGCGATGAGCAGTGCGATCGTGAGGTAGTTGAACTGGGGGATGTACATCGGACCCCCGATCCATCGGCTGCGCGAGGTGCTCAACCGTAATCGGCGGTCAGTTCGCCTGCGTCGCCTGCACCGGCGGCGGCGATTCCATGCCTTCGAGGAAGGGCGCGGCGAGCTCGGCCGAGTGTTCTTGGCGCATGCTGCCGGGTGCCCAGCGGTGGACGATCGTGCGGCGCAGCGCGAGCGCTTGCTTCTGCGCGTCCTTGCCGTTGGGGTCGACGTCGGCGAGCTTCTTCAAGCCCGAAGGGTGCAGCGCGAGGCGGATGCGCGCGACGGCCGCGCGTTGGAACTTGGCGAGGAAGCCCTTGTCGAGCTTCACGCTGCCGATCGGGTGCAGGCGCGCGATGCCTTTGCGGTACGCGTCGCGTTCGGAGACCAGCAAGACGTGATTGAAGATCATCTTGTTCGTGCGCATCGGCAGCGCCTTCTTCGGCACCGTGCGGTTCACGAGTTGGTCGAACTCGGAGAGGTTGCCGAGGTCCTTGAGGCGCGGGATGATGTTCCAGCGCGCTTCGTTCACGAAGCGGTCGGCGTTCATCTCCCAATAGAGATGGCCGAGGCCTTTCGTCCGCGCATAACGCGCGAGGTGGTACGGAACGAAGTGGTTGTGCGCGATCGTGTCGGCAGCGAGGTGCGAGAGGTAGCCGAGGATGAAGGCAGCTTGTCGCGGGCTCTCCGCGAGCTCGCGCATCTCGTCGATGATGCCCCAGCGGTGGCAGTGGTTGTACGAGCCGCCGAAGCCTTTGAAGTTGATGATGTCCGCCGCGATGTTGCCGTAGAAGTAGGCATCGCGTTCGGCGCCGAGCAGCTTGGCGACTTCGGCGGGCAACAGCTCGCGCCTGCGACGCAGCACGCGTTCGGCGAACTCGAGGTGGTGGCCGGGTCCCCACGACGCGGAGATCCACGCGGTGAGCGAGCCGAGGAGGCAGAGGAGCAGGGGATCCATCGGGGGGGCGAGGTTAAGCGGGCGGCACGAGGGGTAGTACGAGCGGCGCGGAAAATCACCCGTTGGGGAGGCGGCGGAATCTGGCGGGCGAGCGCGAACCGGCGGGGCCGCCCGCCGGTCAGTCCCCGAGGCGGGAGGGGGTTTGGGATGGGCGCGAGCCCCGGAACGCCCCGCATCCGCCCTCGCGACGCTTGAGGTGGGCACACATCGACCGGCATAGTGGCGCGAGCCGCCCCCGCGGCCCCCGAACCACGTGCACGACGCCCTCCGAATCCTCTCACGCCTGCTCCGGGTGCCTGCGGCGCGTCGTCGCGCGGCGGCCGTCGCGTTGTGCGCCCTGCTCGCCGCGGCGTGCGGCCGTGAGACGCGCAGCTGGGCCGAAGTGCGCGCCGCGGCGATCGGCGCGGACCTCGTCATCGAAGCCTCGGACCCCGCCCTGGCGGAGCTCGCGGACCGCGCGACAGCCGACCACGCCCTCCGCCTCGGCCGGAACACGGCTCAGCGCCTCGGCGGGCGCCTCGTCGCGGCGCGCTTCGACGACGCCCTGGCGCAACCCTGGCTCGACCACCTCGGCGTCGAACACACCGCCGCGGGTCTGCGCTACGCCGGCCTCGTCTTCGGCGGGCCCGACGACCTCTTGATCGCCTGCTTCGAAGATCCCGACCACGCGGGGATGCCGGTCGCGGTCTACATCGGCGGCGACGAAGTCCTGCGCGCCTGGCTCGGCGAAGCGCGCCCGCTCTCGCGTCGGCCCAGCGCGCGCGTCGTGATCGGTCGCCGGACCGCCCTCACGACGCAACTCGAGCGCAACGGCGCGCTGATTCCCGGGAGTCAGCACGACGCTGCCGAGGAACGCGCCGCCCTGCTCGCGAGCCTCGAGGTCCACGAACCCTCGACAACCCTCGTCGCCTGGCCCTTGCTGAACGGCGTCAGCGTCCGGCGCGCCCCCGACGTCTCGGCGGAGCGCGCCGACGACTACCTGGCGCGATGCGCAAGCGCGCTCCTCCACGTTCGCAAGTGGTGCGGCGAACCCGACATCACGATCGAACTCACGCTCACCGCGACCGCCTCCGACTTCGCGTTGCTCGACGGGCTCGAAGATCTCGGCACCTGCGACCCGACGGGACGACTCGTCACGGCCTTGCTCGCGCCCGGCTTGCCCGACGACGGCGGCGCGGCACTGGCGCAGGGCGTCGCGCGCCAAGCGTGGGGCGCACCGCGCAATCCGGGAGTCGACCTCGCCTTCGGCTTCGCCGCCGCCGGTCAGGCTTGGGGCAGGACGATCGACGAGTTCGCCGGCGCCTATGGCGACGGCCCGCTGGATCAGATCGTCGATCTCGCACGCGACTACGCGCAGCGCGGCAAGGACGGTCGAGCCGCCTCGCTGCAGGATCACTGGCGGACGGTCCCGGAACTCGAGGTCGGTCAGAGCGTTCCCCTGCCCGTTGAACTCGAGCGCCGCGCCACGCAGCTCGCACCGCTGCGTGAGCTGCGCGGCATCGTGCTCGAACTCCCGCCCGTCCCGCTCCAAGACTCGGCCGAGCTGCAACGCGACGCGCGCCTCGCTGCGCACTTCGGCGCGAACGGCGCGTCCGTCTCGTGCACCTTCTTGGTCCAAGAAGTGCTGCCGGAGACGATCGGCGATCGCGTCACCAGCCGGCGTCGCACGCGGCAAGGTGATGCCTTGCTCGCTGCGACGCTGGTGGAACTGCGGGCCGCCGGACTGACGCACCTCACGCTGCGTCCCAAGCTGCTCGACTCGGACAGCGGCGAAGAAGCCGCTCGGCGCAAGCGCACGACGGCGGTCGAGTGGGCCGAGTTCTTCGAGTCGTACGAAGCCGCGATCGAACACGCCGCGACGCTCGCTGAGCTCGTCGGAGTCGACATGCTGTGCGTCGGCGAAGGCCTCGGCAACGCGACGCGCACGGAATCGGACGATCACACGGGCCTCGGTCCCGAGGCCTTGCGGATCAAGCGCGACGGCTGGGCGCGCGTCGCGCAAGTCGCGCGCGCGCGGTTCGGCGGGGACGTCGCCTACTTGGCCGACTGGCCGCAAGAAGCACGACGACTCGCCTTCTGGGACGAGTTCGACGTGCTCACCTTCACCTGGTTCCCCGCGCTGCAAACCGGCGGTCCCGACGAAGTCGAAGACCGCGACTTGAAGCGCCTCCTCTACGGCCAGCTCAGCCTGATGGACCGCTTCGCGGAGGAACGCGGCAAGCCGTACTTGGTGCTCGCCGGCGGCCTGCCGGCGACCGAGTTCGCATGGCGCGATGCGACGCTCGCGGCGGGCGCGGAAGACGAAGGGGAACAGGCGCGGCTCTACGTCGGACTCGCTTGGGCGGTCGACGCGGCGTCGGAACGACTGGACGGCTTCCGCGGCATCGCGCTGACCGGCTGGGGCGGGGGCACCGCTGCCGCGCGCGTCGATCGCGCCGTCGGGCGTCCGGCGGAAGTCGACCTGAAAGAGATCCTCGCGGGCGGCCGGGACACCGACTGATGGACAGCGCGCCGCCGCTCACCGTGCTCGAAGGCGTCGGGCCCGCACGCGCCGAAGCCTTCGCGCGCATGGGCGTCGAAGACCTGCGCGATCTGATGCTGCTCTTGCCGCGTCGTCTCGAGTCGACGGGCACGCGCGTCGCGATCGGTGACTTGGGCGAACACATCGGCGAGATGGTGCGCGTCGTCGGCACGGTGCAACAACGCTCGTTCCGTCGCTTCGGCAAGCGTTCTTCGCTCACCGTGCGTCTGGTCGACGACACGGGGCGCGTCGACCTCGTCTACTACAACCAGTCGTGGCAACGCGAACGCTTCGCCGACGGCCAAGAGTGCGAAGTCTGGGGCCGAGTGCAATCGAGCACGAGGGGCCCCGTGTTCATCTCGCCGAAGGTGCACAACGAAGACTCGCCGCTGCCGCCCGCAGGTGGCTGGCGCAGCCTCTATCCGCAAGCGGACGGCTTGGGCGCCGAACTGGTGCGCAAGCTCGTCGCGCGCACGTTCGAAGAACACGGCGGCTTGCTCGTCGAAGAGCTACCCGCGACCTTCTTGAACGAACACGGACTCGCACGCATCGAAGAAGTGCCGGCGCGGCTCTTGGATCCGCGCGATCCGCTGGACTTCGCGTCAGCGCGCCGCCGAGCGCTGTTCGACGGCTTGCTCGCGGCGCAAGCGCGCTCTGCGCAACGCGCTCGGGCCGGTCGCGGTGAAGGCGCTCGCGCCTGCGTGATTCCGAATGCCGAGGCGGACGATCTGCGCCGCGTGTTCCCGTTCGAGCTGACCGGCGCGCAGAATCGCGTCTTCACCGAGCTGCGCACCGATCTCGCGGCGCACCGACCGATGCGGCGCTTGCTGCAAGGTGACGTCGGCTCCGGCAAGACGGCGGTCGCGGTGCTCGCCGCGCTCGTCGTCGCCGCCAGTGGTGGGCAAATGGCCTTCCTCGCGCCGACCGAGCTGCTCGCCGAGCAACACGCGGCCGGCCTGGCACCGACCTTCGCGGCGGTCGGGCGTCGCGTCGCGCTGTTGACCGGCTCGACGTCGGCGCGCGATCGCAAGCGTCTGCTCGCCGCGCTGGCGAGCGGCGAGATCGACGTGCTCGTCGGCACACACGCGCTATTCCATCCGCGCGTGCGCTTCCGCGAGCTGGCGCTCGTCGTGATCGACGAACAACACCGCTTCGGCGTCGCGCAACGCGGTCGCTTGCTCGAGAAGGGCGACGGCGCGCACCTCCTGCTGATGACGGCGACGCCGATTCCGCGTACGCTGGCGCACACGCTGTACGGCGAGCTCGAAGTCAGCATCTTGGACGAGCGCCCGCCCGGTCGCGGCGAACGCGTCACGCGTTGGCTGCGCGATGCGGACGGCGCGCGCTTGCCCGAGTTCCTCGGCGAACGCCTCGCCGCCGGTGAACAGGTCTACTGGGTCTCGCCGCGCATCGGCGAGGACGAAGAGGTCGGCGCCGAGCGCGCCTTCGAGCGCTGGAAGCAGTCCGAGCTCGCGAAGCACGGCGTCGAGCTGGTGCACGGTCGCATGGACTCCGCCGAGCGGGAGAAGCGACTCGCGCGCTTCCGAGCGGGCAAGGCCCTCGTGCTCGTCGCGACGACCGTGATCGAAGTCGGCGTTGACGTGCCCGCGGCGACGGTAATCGTCGTCGAAGAAGCCGACCGCCTCGGACTCGCGCAACTGCACCAGCTGCGCGGTCGCGTCGGCCGCGGATCGGCCTCGGCGTGGTGTTTGCTGTTCGGCAAGCCCGCGGCCGCCGACCGACTCGAGCTGCTCGAACAGTGCGACGACGGCTTCGCGCTCGCCGAAGAAGACTTGGCGCGGCGCGGGATGGGCGAACTCGGCGGCCTGCGACAGTCCGGCGAGGCCGGAGCGGGTTTCGAGGGCGATCTCGACCTGGTCGTCGCCGCGCGCGACTTGCTCGCGGCGCACCCCGAACTCGCCGATCGACTCGCTGAAGGCAGCAGCGTCGTGAATACGCTGCATGTCCCGTGAGAACAGTCGCGCTCGCACACCCGTGACAAGACCCGACAGACCCGCTTCGACCTCATGGAAGAACTGCTGACTCTCGAGAATCTGTTCGCCTTCCTCGCTCTCGCGCTGCTCGAGATCGTGTTGGGGATCGACAACATCGTCTTCCTGACGATCGTCACGGGCAAGCTGCCGGAAGAACAGCAACCGCGCGCGCGACGCATCGGCTTGTTGCTCGCCATGGGCATGCGCATCGGCTTGCTGATGGTCATCGGCTGGGTGATCGGCTTGACCGCACCGCTGTTCGAAGTCTTCGGCTTCGAGATCTCGGGGCGCGACTTGATCCTGCTCGGCGGCGGCCTGTTCTTGATCGGCAAGGCGACCTTCGAGATCCACGAGAAGCTCGAGGAGGCCGGCGCAGAACACAAGGTCGTGGTGCGCGGCGCGGCGGTGAGCTTCGCAGCGGTGCTCGCGCAAGTCGTGGTGCTCGACCTGATCTTCTCGCTGGACTCGGTGATCACGGCCGTCGGCATGGCCAAGAGCCTGGTGGTGATGGTCGCGGCCGTGATCGTTGCGGTCGGCGTGATGATCCTCTTCGCCGAGCCGGTCTCGCGCTTCGTGCAGAAGCATCCGACGACGCAGATGCTGGCACTCTCGTTCCTGATCTTGATCGGTGTGATGCTGGTCGCCGAGGCCTTCGGCCAACACATCGACAAGGGCTACGTCTACTTCGCGATGGCCTTCTCGCTGCTCGTGGAGATCCTCAACTTGCGCCTGCGGAAGGACCGCAAGACGCTAACCTCTCCCCATGCGCCTGCCGATTGAGTCCCACACCGTCACGCTCCGCTCGTTACTGATCTTCGCGCTGCTCTGCGCGCTGTTCACCGCCTGCGGTGACGCGCCGCAAGCCGAGCCGGGCACGCTGCGCATCGCCGGCACGCCGAGTCGCGAGTGGCGCACGGGCGACAGCCGGCTCGTCACACGCCTGGATGTCCCGGAGAACCTGGAGCCGTGGACCTACGTCGCGGAGCGCCAGGAACTGCAGACGCGCCCCGAGGAAGAGGGTGGTCAACGAGCCGTCGTGCTCGGTTCGCGTGTCGCGAAGACGCTGCACATTCCGCTCGACGGCGTACCCGAGTTCAACCAGGTCGACCTCAAGCTGCTGCTGCGCAAGAACTCGTCGGTCTCGGTCGATTTGCTGAATGAAGGGCGCGTGCTGGTGCGCACGCCGCACTCGCTCGTGATCGGCAGCAACTTCCCGCAAGAGATCCGCGTCGACCTTCCGGATGCGCGCAGCATACCGCTGGAACCCGACATGCTCGTGTTGCGTTTCGCCGGCGGTTCGCGCTGGGCTTCGTGCTGGGACATCGAGCTCTACATGCGTCCCTGGGAATCGTGGGCTGCGGACTTCGCCTCGGGACGCGGTCGACCGGTGGTCGACGACACCGCGCGCGAAGCGCTGGCAATCGCGACGGACAATCCGCGCACGCTGGACTTCGTCGTGCCGACGAACGGTCACATGAGCTTTCACATCTCGCCGGCGCCGGGGCTCACCCTTCCGAAACCGCGCGCGCGGATGTCGCTGCGCGTCACCGCCGGCGACGAGATCGTGCGCGGCGAGTGGAAGCTGGTCAAAGGGCTGCGCAAGGAGTTCACGTGGCAACCCGCGCACCTCGACCTCTCGGCGCTCGCGGGTCGCAAAGCACATGCCGAATTCGAGCTGATGTCCGACACGGACGCGGTCGACTACGCGCTGCTCTCGACGGCTACGATCTACACGCCCGTGCCGCAACCGCGCACGGTGCTGTTCATCACGTCCGACACGCACCGCGCCGACTTCATCGCCAGTGCGAAGGACGCGGTGGATGTGCAGACACCGACGCTCGACGCGCTCAGCGCGCGCGGCGTGACCTTCGATGACTGTTACTCCTCGACGAACATCACCGTTCCTTCGCACGTCGCGCTGCTGACCGCGATTCCGCCGCGCGACACGGGCGTGCTCGACAACATGAGCGGCATCGCGGAGGAAGCGCGGACGATGGCGGACGGCTTCAGCGCGGCGGGTTGGGCGACCCTAGCCGCCGCGTCGGGTGCGCAGCTGCAGGACGCTTGGTCGGGACTGGGCCAGGGTTTCGACGCCTTTGCGTGCCCCTCGTCGATGACCTGGGACGGCGCCGAGACGCACGAGCGGCTCGCGGAGATGATCGACGCGGTGGGGGGCCGCGACCTGTTCATCTGGTTGCACCTCTTCGATGTGCACCGGCCTTACGACGAAGAGAGTCCGTACCTCGGGCTCTACTACCCCGAAGACAAGGATCCTTACGATCCGGCGCTGCCGGACCCGCCCTTCCCGCGCGGCGCGATGGACCAAAACATGGATACGCTGCGCGACGCGGAGTACATGGACGCCGGCTACAAGGCGGAAGTCACCTACACCGACGAAATCCTCTCGCGCGTGTTCGCGATCCCGCGCCTCGGCGCAGGCGTGATCGCCTTCACCGCGGACCATGGCGAGTGTCTCGGCGAGTACGCGATCTGGTGGGACCACGCCGGTCTCTACCCGGAGAACCTGAAGGTCCCGATGATCCTCGCGGGGCCGGGCGTGCCCGCGGGCCGGCGCGTCGAGGGCCCGGTGGGGCATCTCGATATCGGTCGCACCCTGCTGGACCTCGTCGGCCTCGAGTCCGTCGAGTTTCCCGGCGAGTCGATGCTGCGTCACCTCCAGAACGAACCGTCGCGCGACACGCCGCGCTTCGCTCTGTCCTCGGAAGCGCTCTCCGCATCGGTCGAGATGGGCGGGTGGCAGTGCATCTTCCAGATCGGTCGGTGGCGCGTGAGGGGCATGACCGCGGCGAAGCCCGAACACTCAGTCGAACTCTACGACTTGCGTCCCGGCGGCGATCCGTTGCGCGATGTGGCGCACGACGAAGTGGAACGAGCCCGCAACATGCGGGCGATGATCGTGCGTTGGCTCGAGAACCGGACACCGACCGGTTGGGTCGAGCAGGACCAGGCGAACGATGCCGTGCGCATCGACCAGGTGCGCAAGCTCGGTTACACGGCGAACGCCACCGAATCGGGTGCGATCTGGATCGATCCGGCTTGCGACTGCGAGTCCTGCGAGCTCTTCGGCGAGTAGCCGGCTGGGGACGGGCCCCCCCTCGCGGGCCTCGATCGCCCCGACCGGCGAGATTCCTCCGCCGTGCCGCCCGATCTGTCTCGATCGCGCCGAGCTGCCGGGGATCGAGTATCCTGTCCGCCCGCCGTGGGGTAGGTCCGAACCCGCCCCGACCGAGATCTCCGCCGCCCCAATCTCTATGCCCCAGCACTTCACGAAGGCGCTGCGCACCTGCGCCGCCTTGCTCTTCACAGCTTGGCTCGCCGCACCGGCCGTCGCACAGCTCGACCTCCCGAAGAAGCGAACTCCCGCTCCGCAACCGGCTCCGACGACCGGCAAGCAAGGGAAGCAGGGCGACGAAGCCGGCGAGACCACCAAGGCGCCGACCTTGGTCTGCACCGTCTGCGGCGTCGTGAACCCTGAAGCGACGCGCGAGAAACCTCATCCGGACGGCGGTTTCTACGCGGTCTGTCCGCAGCGCACTTGTCAGCGCGAACGTCGCCACCTGGTGAAGGTCGAACTGACCGGCAAGCGCGGCGACTCGGATGGTCCGGGTGCCGTCGGCGGCGCGAACACGGGGGCCGGCAGCTTGGCGCCACACCTCGTCTGCACGGTCTGCAGCGCGCGCAACTACGGCGCGGAACGCACGCGACCTCACGAATCCGGCGGCTTCACTTCGTGGTGTTCGGTCTGCAAGCGCGATCGCCTGCAGAAACCCGGCGTGCGTGTTTCGGGCGGCAGCGGCGGTCTCGAGCTTCCCAGCGCGGGATCCAATCCGGCCCCGGCTCAAGGGCAACCGGTGAACCCGCAACCGCTCGCGCCGATCACTCCCGAGCGCACGCCGGCTCAGAAGAGCCAGGCCGAGTTCATCTACAACCAGATCTCCGACACGCGCGAGACCACGGGGTCGCTCGTCGACCAAGCGGTGGAGAGCCTCGTCAACCTAGGCGACGAAGGCGTTGCCGTGTCGCGCGTCGCGCTGCAGTCGGACGATGCTTCGCGCGTGGTCTTGGCCGCGCGCGTCTTGTTGCGCGCCGGTGATGCGACCGACTCCGAGCGCATCGTCGATCGCTTGCAACGCGATATCCCTGTGCGTGCGGCGGCGATCGTGCTCGACCAGCTCGTCGAACACGATCCGGTTCACGCGACGCCGATGCTGCTCGTCGACCTGCTCGATCACAAGCTCAGCCCGCTGCGCAAGACAGCGCTGAAACACATCCGCCGGCAGGTCGAGACGATGGACTCGGCGGAAATCCTGACGTTGCTCGAACGCGCGCTGCATTCGCGTCGCACGCAGACCCGCCTGAACACGGTCGAGATCCTCGCCAGCATCGACGATCCCGCCGTGCTCCCGATGCTGCTCGACAGCCTGACTGACTCGTCGGCCCGCGTGACGAACAAGGTCATCACGGCGCTGGCGACACGACCGGGTAGGGAAATCGAACTCGAGCTGCTATCGCGTGCGTTCAACGACCGCTGGATCTTGCGCGAGAACGCCTACGCACTGCTGGCGCTGGTGGAGCGTGAAGACCTGCTGCTGGTGCCGATCCTCGACGAGACGCACGTCGAACTGCTGCTGCGCGGCCTCGAGACGCGCGACGTCTTCGTGCACGGCTCGTGTGCGACGGCGCTGGCCGGCATTGGATTTCGCAGCCCGCATCCCACGGAGTCCGAGTGGCTCGACCGCGATGTCACGAGCCGCTTGATCGACGTGATCACCGGTCGCGAGTTCCACGCCGACTTCTCCGCGCTGCAACCGCGCGCGCTGCGTCGACTGCGCCTCTTGACCGGACAGGACTTCGGCACGAACGGTCCGCAGTGGGTCGATTGGTGGATCCAAAGCCGCACGAACTTCTACGCGCGTCGCGCATGGCTGCGCATACCCGAGGACAAGGTCGCCAGCATCGAAGCGCACTACCGCGGTGCCTTGGGCGGCCAAGTCGGTGTCTTCTGCCTGCTGGGGCCGGATGCCGACGGACGCGAAGCGCGCGATCGCGTCGGCGTCGGCGAACTCGTGCGCCTCACGCGCGCCGAATGTCAGGACCTCGTCGGTCTGCTCGAACGCGAAGGGATCCTCACGCCGGATCGTTTGCCCGGTGTGCGCGGCGTCGGACTGCAACTGCACACCCGCACGGCCGAGCTGTTGATCGACGGTCGCGGCAAGGAATTCACCTTCGCGCCCGATCGGACGGAACCGTGGTTCGAGAAGCTCAGCGCGGCGATGAACGATCTGCGCCAGCGCAATCGTTGGCAACGCTATCCCGACCTGCGCACCTTCGAGTCGGACCGCGCCTTCTGGGAAGTCGAGAGCGGCTGGTGGGCTGTTGACCACACCGAACTCGAACGCGCGCTGCGCTTGAAGTCGCTGGTCTTCACGGCGATGCAGGACTTGCGCCCTTCGGAGCGCGGCGGAGCGATCGCGGAACTGCAGTCGATCTACGAACTCGAAGCGGCGCGCGAACCGAGCGACTTGACGGCGTTCATGGACTTGTTGCGCGAAGAGGGATTCCTCGCACAGCGCGCTCGCGACCTCGTCGATCTCTGCTTGCTCGCGGCTCAGTCCGAGAACGAAGTGCTCGACGCCGCCACGGCGACGCGCATCGTCGACTTGCTCGAAGCGCGCTTCGACCTCGACGCGATCGAAGAGATGTCACGCGTGGCCGGTGCCGCCGGGCGTGACTTCGTCCACGGCCTCGCCGCCGACCCGCGCCCGATTCTGCGCGCCGTCGCCGCGAACGAACTCTCCAAGGACCCCACGCCGGAAGATGAGGCACTGCTGATGGCGCTGCTCGAAGACTCCGACGCCGGAGTCGAAGCCGCGGCCTGCCTGGCGCTCGGTCGCGGCAAGGTCGAAGCGGGCCGCAACGAACTGCTGATCCGCGCGCGCGTCGGCGCGACCCGCGTGCGCAGCGCGGCGCTGCGCGCCATCGGCCTCTTGGGCGGCGAGTACGTGCTCGAGCCGCTGGTGCTCGGTAGCGCGGACTCCGAGAAAGACGTGCGCCTCGCCGCGGCGGAAGGTCTCGCCGACCTCGCCGATCCCGAGTCCGCCTCCTTGCTCGTCTCGATGCTCGGCCAAGGCCGCGAGTCGCAGGTCTACGAACCGGCACGACGCGGACTGATGAAGATGGGGGACGGCGCGCGACGCGAACTCTTGCGCGTGATGAACTCGCCGCGCCACCGCTCGCACACCGAAGCCACGCTGCTGCTCGCTTATCAGTGCGACGCGGCCGCGATGGAACCGCTGCTCGCGCTGCTCTCCGATGACGCGGCTGATGATCGACTCATCTTCGAAGCCGCCGTGCTCTCGTGTGTCGACTTCCGCAAGGGCGACGACATTCCGGCGCTCTACGCGGGCTGGTGGGAAGAAGTGCGACACGACGACCCCGTCGCGTGGCTCTACGCCGCGGCCGAACGACGTGAGTTCGAGACGCCGGGCCGTGATGCACTGGACGGCGGTGGCACACGCGCCGGCGCGGTGTTCCTCGTCGGTCTGCTCGATCGCCCCGAAGACTTCCTGGCGGAACGCGCGCGTCGCGAGCTGTCGCGGATGGTCGGCAACGACCTGGGACGGATCCCCCCGGGCGACAGCGAACGCGCCGCTTGGATCGAAGGACTGCGAGCCGGAGTGGACCAGCACTGGGACTCCTGACGCTAACCGGTTCGGGACACCAGCGATCCGTGCTGAAGGGCATGGTCGTCGCCTTGATCGTGCTCGTCGCGGTGGTCGGGTTGACGCTGCGCTGGAGTCCGGACTCGCGTGAGACCGTGCGCCGTTTGTGGCGGATCGCGGTCGATCCCGTGCTGCTCGCGCGCGTCGAAGGCCATCGCGAGGTGATCCTCGCGGCGGCGGAAGCACAGGGCCTCGATCCGAACCTGATCGCAGGCATCGTCGCGGCGGAGAGTTCCGGCCGCGTGGACGCGGTGTCGAGGGTCGGCGCGATGGGCTTGATGCAGCTGATGCCGTCCGCGGCCGGGGATGCGGCCAAGAAGCTGGAGCTGCCCGAACCGACGCGCGAACAGCTGCTGACCGACGCGGCGCTGAACGTGCGGCTGGGAGCGCGACACTTCGCGTGGACGCTGAAGCACGAAGAGCGTGATGTCGAGCGCGCGCTCGTCGCCTACAACGCAGGACGTGGGCGACTCGCGGGGTGGATCCGCGAGGCGGGCAGCTACACTGCGTGGCGCGCGGAGCGTGAGGCGGCCGGCGATTCGTCGGTTCTCGCTTACGCTCGCAAGGTCCAGGCTTACGTCGAAGCCTTCAGGAAGCGCGGATCGTTCGCGGTCGAGCCGGAGGTCCTCGGAGAGGCCGAGTCCGGCGAAGCAGCGCCGATCTCGGAATCGATCGTGCCCCGGAACATCCATGAGGATCTCACCGACCGCTAAGTCTCTCGCATCCCCGGCCCGCGTCGCGCGGATGCTGCTCGCCCTCTTCCTCACGCTGTTCGTCGTCGCGCCGGTTCTTGCGCATCCGACGTCGAGCGCGCCGCGCAACGCGCAGTCGACTCCCTTCGAAGCACGGCGCCCCGCTAGTCTCAAGGCGCACAGCCTGGAGTACCACGAGGAACTGGAAGGGCGCTACTCCAGCCCGCGTCAGGCCATCGCAGCCTTCTACACCGCGACGGAAGAGTACGCGGTCTTCGAAGTCGACGCGTTGGTCAAGGAACGGCTGCTCGATCTGGCGCTCTCGACCTTCGAGTTCGAAGGCGATCGCTCGGACGGCGAGCGCTTGGCCTTGCAGCTGCTCTCTGTGCTCGACCGCTTGCCGGGAACGGACCTGCTCGCGTTCCCGGATGCCGGAGGAGTCACACGCCTCGATCCGCCGCAGAGCAGCTGGACGCTGACGAAGCAGGTCGGCGACGGTCAGATCACGCTGGGCTTCCAGCTGATCGGCGAGAACACCGCGGACGCGCGTTGGCTGATCTCGCGCGAGACGCTCGATCGCGTCCCCGGTCTTGCGCGACGCTTCGCGGAAGAACCGGTGCTCGAGCGCGTCCGCGACCGACGGACACGCGAGGCCAAGGCTCGTCACTGGATGCAGTGGACGCGCTACGAGCTGCGTAGCCGCATGCCCGCGGCCATGCTCTCGAAGGGCTTCCTGCTGGAGAACTGGCAGTGGATCGCGATCGCCGCGCTGGTCTTCCTCGGGCTCATCCTCGACCGCATCGTCAGCTTCTTCATGAAGCGCGTGGTCGTGCGCTTCCTGCGCAGCGAGCGCATGTCGACCAGCCTGCCCTCGAACGAGTTGTCGAACTTCGAGCGGCCGTTCGGCCTGTTCGTGATCGGTTGGTTCGTGGGGCGCGCGATCCCGTTGCTGTCGCTGGAGAGCATCTACGAGACGATGCTGATCACGGTCGCGGGGCTCGTCGCGGTCTTCGCCGGCGTCTGGGCGACCTATCGGCTGATCGACGTCGTGGCTTCCGTGCTGCAAGCGAAGGCCAAGCTCACGCAGAACACCTTCGACGACTTGCTCGTGCCGCTGCTGCGGCGCACGGCGAAGATCGTGATCACGATCCTGGGCCTCGTGTACCTCGCGTCGCGCATCTCCGAAGACTTCTACGGCGTCGTCGCCGGCCTCTCGATCGGTTCACTGGCTGTCGGCTTTGCCGCGAAGGACTCGATCGAGAACCTCTTCGGAACCTTCACCGTGCTGCTCGACAAGCCCTTCGGCCTCGGCGACTGGATCACGGTCGGCGAGATCGACGGAACCGTCGAAGACGTCGGCTTCCGCTCGACGCGCGTACGGACCTTCTACAACAGCCTGATCAGCGTGCCGAACTCGACCTTCATCAAGGCGCACGTCGACAACTGGGGCTCGCGTCGTTATCGGCGCATCAAGACGACCCTGTCGCTGACCTACGACACGCCGCCGACCAAGATCGAAGCCTTCTGCGAGGCGGTGCGGCAGCTGATCCGCGATCACCCCTACACCCGCAAGGACTACTACCACGTCTACTTGAACGGCTTCGGTGCCAGTTCGCTCGACGTGATGCTGTATTGCTTCGTGGAGACGCCCGACTGGTCGACCGAGCTGCGCGAGAAGCACCGCCTGTTCAACGACATCCTGAGCGTCGCGTCGGAACTGGACGTGGACTTCGCCTTCCCGACGCAGTCGATTCACGTCGTGCGTCCCGAGGACCAGGGTCACGAGAACACGCCGCCCGACGCGGCCAAGGGCGAAGAGCTCGGTCGCGAGACCGGTCGCAAGGTCGTGGCCGCGGGTCTCGAGCGCTTCGATGGATCGAAACCGCCGCCGGTCGTCATCGACTGATCCAACCCGGCTCACCCGCGGAAGGCCCGCGCGACGAGAGCGTCGCGCGGGCCTTCCGTTCTTTCGAGTGGCGCCCCGAGCGGCGCATTCGGGTCAGCGACCGCCGCCGCCGCGCTTCTCGCGGCCAAACCAGCGCTCGCGCGGGATCGTGTCGCGCCCCGCGGCGCTGACCACTTCGCGCATCACGCTCAAGTCACCGCCTTCGAGCAGCTGAACCGCGGCTTGCAAGGCGGCGAGCAGGTCGTCGGTGGGGACGAAGCCTTCGGGTTCGCCTTCCGGAGTCGCGCCCTCTTCCGCAGCCTGTGCGGCGCGCAGAGCGGGGCGCAGCAGCTCGAGCCACTCGACGCGTCGCGTCAGCGCCATGGCGCAGACCGCTGCAGCGCGTTCGCGGTGCGTGCGGTCTTCATCGGCGAGGATCTCGGCCAGCAGCGCGTCGACGCCCGGAGACTGCGCGAGCGAACCGAGCGCGAGCGTCGCGTTGCGCCGGATGATCTCGTCCTTCTCCTTCAACACCGCCTTCTGCAGCGCGGCGTGGGCTTTCTTGTCGATGGCGCCGGCGGTGCCTATGGCGCGCAGGATGTTCTTGTAGACGGTCTCGTCCTTCTCCTTCTTGAGCGCGGACTGGAGCGGGCGCAGCGAGTCGGGAGCGGCCAGCATCTCGAGCGCGACGACCGCTTCGGCGCGCACTTCGAGGATCGAATCGTCGATGTACTCGACGGCGATCTCCCAGTAGCTCTGGGGCGAGAGCGTGCCGATCGCGCGCAGGTATTGCGGTCTGCGGTCTCGCGAGTTGCGCCCGCCGCCACCGCCACCGCGACCGCCGCGTCCGCCGCCGCGCCCCGCGTTGCCGCCCGAGCGCAGTTCCGTGCGCACGAACTCGATCGCTTCGGGTTCGTCGGCCGTCATGATGCGCATCACGGCACGCACGCGGTTCGCTTGATTCATCCCGCGCTTGACCTCTTCGATCAACGCGAGCGCTTCGTCGCGCGTCAGCGCACCCGGGCCGTCAGGTCCGACGGTGGCCGGGCCGGCGACGCCGCCCTTGACCAAGCGCCGCGGTGCGCGCGCCTTGCTCGAGAGCTTGACCACTGCTTCGGGGTCGTTCATCTGGATCGCCGTGCCGAAGCACCATTCGAGCTCGCCTTCGGTCACCGCATACGGGACCGAGAGCAGGACTTCGCCGGTCGGTGCCAGCCAGACGTGCTGCGGAGCGATGACGAAGCCCTCCGCGTCCTTCTTCAACACAGCATCGCGCGCCCAGATGTCGCACGCCATGTGATCCGAGCAGCTGATACCGCCGAAGCGCGAACACTTGCCGCTCGAGTGCTGGAAGGCGGAGGCCACCAGGTTGACGGTGAGCAGCGAGAAGCCGGTGATCGACTTCTGACCGTAGGTCTTGTTCGCGAGCTCATCGTTCGAGCGTTCGCCGTCCATGTTGACGGCGAGGAAGACGACGCGCTTCGAGTCCGCGGCGGACTGCAGCGCGTCCTCGTACGAGGCTTCCCAGTGAATCTCGGCCGCGCGTCCGGTGAAGGGCGGAAGCAGGCCGAAGGCGGCGAGGGCGGTGAGGGCGAAGATCGATCGGGTCTGCATCCGGGGCTCCATGGAAAGCGGAAGGTCCGCTCAGTGTCGGACCTCCCGCGCTGCGATCCATCCCCGCCTCGTCAGAAACGGGGTGTCTTCGGAATCAGTAGAGGGTGAAGCGGACGGCTTCGCTGGCGGACACGCCGCCGGCAGCGGCCGGATCGATCACGAACCACTGCGCGTAGAGCTGGACTCCCGCGTCGCTCGACGAACTGGGCAAGGAGAGGCTCAGCGAGCCGTAGCCTTGGCCGTTTCCGATCCCGGCGAGGTTGCCGGCCGAGAGCAGGCGCGAACGGCCCGAGCTGGATGAGACGAAGCTCGTCGCACCGCGGAACGGCACACCGCCGGGGACGTCGCGGTTGGTGATCATCAAGAACGCCCGCGCACCGCCGAGAGCATCGCTCACGGCCAGCGTGAAGCTCGGGTTGCCGATCGACGGCGGCTCGTGGCAGACCATCTTTGGCGCGACACCGCCGGTTCCGGGCGTCGCCGTACCGTAGAGCGTGCCGGCGAGCGTCGGGTCATCGCTGAACAGCGTGACGCGATCGAAGGGCGGTGATTCTTGAGCGACGCGATCATCGGTCAAGCCGTTGCGCAAGTACGCGACGAGCGCGGACTGTTGCTGCGGCGAGAGTCCCAGCGGCCGGATGGCAGGCGCCTTGTTCGGCGCGTTGAAGTCACCGCCGCGGTTGTAGAAGGCGACGACCTCTTCGAGCGTCTGCGCGCTTCCGTTGTGGAAGAAGGGTCCACGCAGTCCGACGTTGCGCAGGCCGGGCGTGCGCAGCATCCCGAGGTTCTGCGGATTGCCCGTGACGGCGAAGCGGCCCGGGTCTTCCGCGGCAGGCGTGACGCCGGTGTAGTGGAACTGGTTGTCGGCGAAGAACACGCCGGAGTGGCAGATCGCACAGCCGATTTGGTTGTCGTAGAAGAGCTGCTTGCCCTGCGCTTCGAGCGGCGTCAGCGCCGTAGGCGTGCCGTTGCGGGCTTGATCGTCGGGCGTCTCATCGCTGAGCAGAGTGCGTTCGTAGGTCGCGATGGCCATCGCCACGCGTCCCGCCGTCAGCTCGTCGTCGCCGAAGGCGGCTTCGAAGAGCTCAGCGTAGGTGCGATCCGCGATCCACTGCTCGAGCGCCAGCGGAACGTCCGCTGCGAGGTCGAGCGGCTTCGAGTTTTGGAGTCGCGTGAGGACTTCAGTCCAGTCGCGGCTCTCGTGCGCCATCTCAGCGCCCGAGAGCGGCGGGCCGAGTGCTTGGTTCTCGAGCGCACCGCCGACGGGGATCAGCACCGTGCCCGTCAGCGGATCGGCGAAGGGGCCTTCGGCACGACCATCCCAGAAGAGGCGCGTCGCGGCGCCGGCATTGATCGCCGAAGGCGCTGTGCGCCCGGTGACTTGCGCGTCGAGACGGAAGGCGGGGTCGAAGACGTACTGACCGTTTGCGCTGGTCCGCGGGACGCCGGGCGAGGCTTGCACGTCGTCGGGCGTGCCGAACCGGCTGTCGGCGCCGGGGTGGGTCGAGAAGATGTTCGCGTCGAGCACACGCGGGTCCGCGCCACCGGCGGCGGGGATGTGGCAGGTGCCGCAGGCCGTGGTGCCGGTCGAGGAAAGCTGCTCGTCCCAGAACAACACCTTGCCGAGCGCGGCCTTGTCGACGGTGATCGGGTTCTGCGGCGGCACCGGCGTGGTCACGGGACCGGGGCCGGGCGGGGGCGTCGGAGGCGGGCCGCCTTGAGCGAGGGCCGAGGCGACACAGGCGGTGAGGACGAGGGATGTCCCGAAGAGTCGTTGCATGTTGAGCGGAGGAGTGGGAGCGACGAGGGGGGGAGCCGCAAGCCCACGGAAACCATGTGCGCGTGACCGGGTTCCGTGCGAAATCGCCTTCGTGGCGCGTCGGGCGGGCGCCCGGCCGGCGCGGTACCATGGCCCTCATCGCATGCCGCCGTTCCTCCACTCCATCCCGGTTCTCCCGCCCTTGACGGGCCGCCTGGCGCTCCTCGCCTGTCTCGTCCCGATGCACGCAGGCGGGAGCGTGCAGGGCGGCGGACCTTCGGCAATTCCGGCCTCCGGCTCCGACTTTCACGGGCTGGTCGTCGATCGCGCGTCCGGCGAACCCCTGGCGCGGGTCGAAGTCCGCGATCGCGGCCGGCGGACGCTGGTCTCGACGGACGCCGCGGGCGGCTTCGAGCTTCCGCTCGAGTCGACCGCGGCGAGGCACACGCTGGTCGCGAACGGCTACCGCCGGCTCGACTTCGAGGTCGATCGCGATCATCCGACGGTCGAGAGCGCGGCGCTCTTCCAGCTCGAGCGCACCGCGCGCCTCGAGGTCGTCGTCTACGACGAGCGCGGGCGCCCGCTGAGCGGCGCGCGCGTCGTGCTGCGCTCCGGAGGCATCGATCGACCCGCGCCCAGCGCGCTGATCGGCCTCGGGGAAGAGGAGTGGAGCATCGAGACCGACGGCACCGGCCGTTGTCGCTTCCGCGACTTGCCCGCCGACCGCGAGCTGCGCGCGACGGTGCTCGAAGGGGATCGCGAGCTGCGCGAGATCGAGTGGCCGCTGTCGATCGAGGCCGGCGAACAGCTCTCCGTCGGCTGGATCGTCGATCGCGGTCGAGATCGCGTCGGGCAGCTGCAGAGCGTCGATGGCGAAGTGCTGCCCGGAGTGCGCTTGTGGCTCCTCGCCAACGCGGACGGACCGTTCGAACGACGGCGCCCGCGGCACTTGTCGGCGGACGATCACGACTTGCCGCTGCGCGAGTTCGTCACGGACGAACACGGCCGCTTCGAGTTGCCCGAGCTGAAACACGGTTGGTATCGCATCGGCCCGGCGCCGGGCGGCGATCACGTCGCGCTGGCCGTCGCGCTCGAACACGACCTGCGCGACGATCCGATGCGCGTCGACCTGGCCGCGGCTTGCGGCGTCACGATCAAAGGGATCGTGCGCGCGTCCGACGGACAAGGGCTCGCTGGCGGCGTGGTCTTCGTCGAACAGCCCGGCGTGGCCGGTGTGCTCAGTGCACGCTGCGACGACCGCGGGCGGTTCGAGCTCAACGCCGCGCCCGACGCCGACTTGCGCGTGCTCGCGCGCGACGAACGCTTCGGCTTCGAGACGCGCGTCGTTTCGCTGTCCGCGGGAATGCGCGAGCTCGAGCTGCGCTTCGACTGAGAAGTACCGTACTTCTCGCGCCAACGAAGAGAGCGGCATCGCCCGGAGGCGCTGCCGCTCGCATTCGATCAGTCGACTAGGACCTAGATCCAGTCGATCTGCAGGCCGTTCGAGAAGTTCGAACCGCTGCCGCAGGGGCTGACGCCGCCGGGGTTGCGGTACCACTGCTGGTAGTAGCGGGTCTGGCCGGGGAACACGTTGCCGCCCGTCACGATCGAACCGACGGTGGTGCCGGAGCCCGAAGCGTCGAGGGTGACGACTTCGACGCGCTCGGTCGGCGTTCCCATGCAGAGGATGCCGTCCTTGAAGGGCGTGGCGATCAGGTTCGCGCCCTGGAGCACCATGCTGGTCTGACCGTTGATGCCCTGGGTCATGCTGAAGGCGAGGTCGTCGTTCGCGACGACGGCCGAACCACTGGCGGTCAGGATCGCGCCGTAGCCGAACGAGTTCTCGCAGCCTTCGCCGGCGCCGACGGCCGACTCGTTGAGGCAGGGGCAGGCACCCGAGGTGCCGTCACCGAAGCAGAGGGTCGCGCTCTCGGGCGAGAACTCGACGAGGACCAGGCCGGACTGCTGAGAGTCGATCAGACCGCAGTCCTGGACGATGTACTTGCCGTTGTTCGACATGTCGCGTTCGCCGTTGTCGACGTCGAAGACGAGCAGGCCGTCGACCATCGAGACACCTTCTTGGAGGATGGGGGTGTTGTTGCGGAAGCAGGCGGTGTCCTTGGAGGTGTCGGGATCGTTCCAGTCACCCCACCAGAAGATGTCGCCGTTGGTGGAGATGCGGCAGGCACCGTTCGACATGCTCGTGAGCTCGAAGGGGCCGCCGGCGATGCCGGGAGCCGTGTCACCTTCGGCGATGAAGATGGAATCAACACCGCCGATGTTCTGGATGATGATGTAGTTCTGATTCGAGGGGGCGTTGGTGTTGCTGATGCGGACGTGGTCGCCGTTGTCGTTGATGTGCACCTCGGAGTTGCTCAGGTGAGCGTAGAGGGCGGAGTTCGGCGAGGCGAAGCCTTCACGCGCGATGACGGTGGAGTTCAGGAAGATTCGACTGTCTTGCGCGTTCACCGGGCCGTTGTCGTCCACGAACCACATGTAGTCGCCGTCGTTGTTGAGCGACATCATGAGGTGGTTGGCCGGCAGCACGTTGATCGTCTCCGAGGGGAGAGTCGAATCGGGGTGCAGCTCGAGCTTGCGACCGATCAGGGTCTGCGAGGTGATCACGTTCGAGGCGTCGTGCTCGACCAGAGCCAGCGCCTGGTTCGTGTTCAGATCGCTGTTGCCCATGACGAGCAGTTGACCCGAGTCGTTGATCTGGATCTCCGTGATGGACGACCAGACGGCGCCGACGGGATCGTCGGCGAGCGTGCTGGGCGTGACGCCCTCTTCCATGAGGATGACGCCGTCTTTCCAGACGATCGTCTTCTGGACGAGCGAGGTGTCGGTCACGTCCATCGTGATGTACAGCTCGTTGTTGTCGTTGAGCAGGACGTTGTCGACGTACTCGTAGTTCCAGCCGGTCGGCAGACCGAGGTCGGAGTCTTCGTACAGGATCACGACGCCGTCGCGCATGATCAGGTCGTTGTTGCTGACGCCGTCGTTGCTGCGGACTTCCGCGGCCCAGTTGCCCGAGTTGTTGACGTCGGTGGTCTGCACGACGCTGCTGTCGTTGCCGAAGCCGCCGCCATCGATGATGACGCCGTACGGGCCGAGGTCGTCGCCCGACTTGAACAGCACGGAGGTGGTGAACTGTGCCTGGGCAGCCGTGGCCGAGAGGGCGACGGCGCCGAAGATGGCGAGAGTCTGGTTCATGGTTTTCATGTTCGTTCTCGAGGTCTTGGATTCTCCTGAGGGGTCGCTGGCGCGCCCGCGGGTTCTGAGTGCGCCTTGGCTCTCAGCTCCAGTGGCTGCCCGGGGGAACCGGGCGCGGCCAGCGCCGCCGCTTCTGATTCTGCTTCGAAGGATGGAGTGAATCCGCCGTCGTGGCGAGTCGGGTAGAGACCTGGGGCGAGCTCCCTAGCTATGCGCGCAGTTGGATGTTCTGTGAGGTGATTCACTGTGCCGCACTCGGCGGCCGCTTCGCGCGTATAGGCCGGGGCCTCGCCCCGAATTTTTTCTCAGCCCTGACAGCGAAAAGCAGTGGGAACGCTCGTTCCGCCGGCGCGGGTGGATCTCTCGGAGAGGCGTCCCGCGATCTGCGGAGTGATCCGGAAGTCGGCGCATGACTCCGAAAGCGCCGGAGAGCGCGGCACCGCGCTCGCGGGGTGGGCGCCCTGGGGCGCTTCAGCGGCCGCCGGCTCATCAACGTGCATGGTCGGCTGTCGCTCAGGCTCGGAATGCGGTCAGGCGACCACGCTCTTCAGAGACTCGCCGCAGTGCGCGGGCGAGCCGCGGATGGGCGAGCATGCCGGCCGCGGCGCGTGCCTCCGAGCGCTTGCCCTTGGCGCGGACGATGCGGATCAGCGAGCGCTTGTCGCGTGCCGACCATGCGGCAAGGTCCTCGATCTGCGACAGAGCCGGGGCCATGCGTGCGAGCGACTCGCGCTCGTCCTCGGTCCACGCGGACAACTCGCCGACACCGAGCGCACGGACCACCCCGCGCAGGCAGCGTCGCGCGTGTGCATCCCGCGATCCTTCCGCGGCGGCGTTGAAGTCACGCGTGACCGTGCGCGCCAGCGCGCTCGAGTCGAAGCGCGGGCAGGTTCCGCCGGAGAGGTCGAGGCTGGCCGCCGTGGCCGAGAGGCGCTTCAGGGTGCGCGAGTCGCTGCGATAGCCGGGCTGCGAGCGCATCTTCCGCTCTTCCTCGTTCGCGAGTTCTTCCACTTCCCGGTTCGCAGTCGCGAAGCCGAGCTTGCGATAGAACCAGAAGGCACCCGAGGCGAGCGCGGCCGCGTTGCCTTTGCCCATTCCGTAGGGCGTGACGTAGAAGTTGCGCACACCGAGCACGTGGTAGAGCACGCGCATCACTTGCGTGTAGACGAAGCGCGTCTCCGCTCCGCGGAACTCCTCGAAGAAGTTGATGCCCATCTCGCAAGCGCCGAGGAACGGGCTGGCCGGGCCGTAGGCGATGGGAACGCCGTTCTTGGTGACGAGGTAGTAGTAGAGCGCTTCGAACGCGCAGCGTTTCTCGGGGCGGACGCCGGCCAAGGTGACTTCCACGCCGCGACCGCAGCCGATCAGCTGAACGTCGCGTTCGTCGGCGTGAGTCAGCGGGTAGATCTCGAGGTCGCGGCTCAGCATCGCGAGCCGGATGCGAGCGAGTCGCGCGCGGGCTTGCGCCGGCGAGAGCCGGCGCACCTCGCGCAGCTCGCGTCGGATGCGCGCCGGCAGGGGCCATCGTTCGCGTGGGAGCGGTTCGCGCTGATACTGCACGCGCTCGACAGGGAAGCGCAGCTCCGTGCGCCCGCGGATCCCTTCGACGTCATCCAGTCGAAGCGGAAGCTCGCAGGCCTCGAACAACGCGGCGCGCTGCTCGGGCGTCATGGACCAAGATTCGAAGTCCTCGATCACGGCTTGCAAGCCGGACTGTCCGGGGCGCGCGCGATCTTCGATCCACGCGCGTGTTCCGATCTCGATGTCGTCGAGCGCGGGAGCCTCGACCGCCAGCACCAGCGCGCCGAGCACGTCGTGCAGCTTCCCCGGCTGCTCGAGCAGCTCCCAGTCGATCTCGAGCTCACCGGGAAGCTCGCGAGCCATAAGGCGCGCCAGCTCGTAGGACAGGAGTCGCCGGCAGGTGGTGCCGGGGAGACCGGACTCCTCCAGCTGATCACCTCGACCGGCGTCGAGCTGCACCGCCGTCAAGCGCACGAGCTGCGCCGAAAGCGCCTCCGCATCGCACCGAACAGCGCGCTGCGGCGGCGATCTCGTTCAACAGGTGCGACTTTTCGAGGGATACCGCGGGACCGTAGGTGCGCGCGAGCTCGGCAAGTGCGGGAATCGGCTTCATGACGGCGAGTGTACCGTCGGCGGCTTCCGAGGGATCGACGCGCGGCGCCCACAGTCGCGATGCAACAGGTGCACGAGACTCGCCGGCGTGAACGAGCGCAGGACGCAGTGGTCTTACACGGAGACGACGTCAACACCCGAGCATGGGACCTGCCCCAGCTCGGACTGCGTGCCGATCACCAAGTCGGGCACGCCGTCGCCGTCGAGGTCTCCCGCGGGCAAGAGCGTCTTGCCGAAGCGCTGCAACCCGCCGTGTTCTTCCGTCAACCGCACGCGTTGCGGTTCGTGATCGCCGGCGCTCTCGAACCAGATCGAACCACGCCCGTCATCCGGCAGTCCGAAGACGCAGGTCGGCGGCATCCGCGTTCCGTCGTGCTGCGTCCCGGCGGGTAGGACGGCGACCGCTTGGCTGAACCCCATCGAACGCTCGACCAGCTCCGGGCCGAAGCGCTGTTGGGGTTCGGTGGCATGTCGGCGGACGTGCGCCCAGCCCTCGCCTTCCAGCTTCGTCCAGACGCTGGGCACGTGGATCCCGTGGACTCCCTCCCGGTCGTACTCCCGGTCCTCCCGCTCGAAGCGCGCCGCGCGATCGATGGCGGGGGACTGGAACGGACCGATCGGCGCAGCCGCGATCAGGAGGGCGAAGAGAGGCGTGAGCATCGTGAGCCGAACGACCTCGCTCCCGGCTGGTTCCGCCTCGCGCGGACCATTTACGCGGAGGAAGGGCGCGCCCGGCGGGCTTCGAGCACCTCCCGCCGCTAGAATGCTCGCCCCTGCTCCAACGCCGGAGGCCTCTCCCGCGTACGCGCGAGGCCCTCTGACCCGTCCGACACCCTCAGAACGATCGCCGCCCGCCCGATGAGCGATGCCCTCACCGACCTGCTTCCCGCCGAAGAGATCGAGCGCAAGAGCGCTTGGATCCGTGACCTCGAACGCTCGCTGTCCGGCGTGATCGTCGGCCAACAGAGCCTCGTCCGCAGCTTGCTGCTCGGCCTCTTGACCAGCGGCCACGTGCTGCTCGAAGGCGTGCCCGGCCTCGCGAAGTCGCTCGCCGTGTCGAGCCTCGCGAAAGGCGTCGCCGGCGAGTTCTCGCGCCTGCAGTTCACGCCCGACTTGCTGCCGTCCGACCTCGTCGGCACGGAGATCTACAACGTGAAGGACGGCCAGTTCACGGTGCGCAAGGGACCGATCTTCGCGAACTTCGTGCTCGCCGACGAAGTCAACCGCGCGCCCGCCAAGGTGCAGTCGGCGCTGCTCGAAGCGATGCAGGAACGACAGGTCTCGATCGGCGGAGAGACCTTCCGCTTGCCCGAGCCTTTCTTGGTGCTCGCGACGCAGAACCCGCTCGAACAAGAGGGCACCTATCCGCTGCCCGAAGCCCAGCTCGACCGCTTCGCGCTGAAGGTCGTCGTCAACTACCCGACGCCGGAAGAGGAACTCGAGATCCTCGAGCGCAACGCGCGCACGATTCCGACCGGCGAGGTGAAGCAAGTCGTCAGCCTCGAACAGGTCGCCGAAGCGCGCCTGCTCGTCGACCAAGTTGCGATCGACGATCGCTTGAAGCGTTACGTGATCGACTTGGTGCAAGCCACGCGCCGTCCCGCGGAATACGGCTTGCCGGAACTCGCGCACCGCATTCAATACGGCGGTTCGCCGCGTGCATCGATCTGGCTCGCGCTGGCTTCGCGTGCGCACGCGCTGCTCGAAGGCCGCGGCTACGTCACGCCCGCGGACATCAAAGCCGTCGCGCACGAAGTGCTGCGCCACCGCATCGTTCCGACGTACGAGGCGGAAGCGGAAGGACTCGATTCGGACGCGCTGGTCGCGCGCGTGCTGGAAAGCGTTCCGGTCCCCTGATCGACGGCACGAGGTCCATGACCCGCAAGACCGCATTCACCGGTGACCGCTCCGCGGAAGGCTCGCGCATGCTTGCGCCCGAGCTGATGGCGCGCGTGCAAGAGATCCAGATCCGCACGCACAAGCTGGTCAACACCGCGCTGTCGGGCGGTTACCGCTCGACCTTTCGGGGCACCGGTCTCGAGTTCGCGGAAGTGCGCCCTTATCAACCGGGCGACGAAGTGCGCTCGATCGACTGGAACGTCACGGCGCGCGCGGGCGAACCCTACATCAAGACCTTTCAGGAAGAACGCGAGCTCACGCTGCACCTGCTCGTCGACACCTCGTCGTCGATGGACTTCGGATCGCGAGGGCTCTCGAAGCGCGAAGCCGCCGCTCAGTTCGCTGCGCTGGTCGCCTTCACCGCGATCAAGAGTCAGGACCAAGTCGGGCTATCGTTGTTCGGCAAGGAAACGGGTCTGCACCTCGAGCCGAAGAAGGGCGGGCGCCACGGCCTGCGCGTGATCCGCGAAGTGCTCGCGGCGGAATCGACCGGCCGCGGCAGCGATCTGCTCGACGTGCTCGATCACCAACTGCGCACGCTGCGCCGTCGCGGCATCGTGTTCTTGATCTCGGACTTTCTGGATCAACCGCTCGAACCGACGAACGGTGACGGCGACTTCTGGGGCGACTCGCTCGCCAGCCTCTCGCTGCGACACGACCTGATCGCCGTGCGCGTGATCGATCCGCTCGAAGAAGCACTGCCGCAGTCGGGACGCATCGAGCTCGCCGGCATCGAATCCGGACAGCGCCGTGTCGTCGACGCCGGTTCCAGCTTGCAACGCGCCGCTTGGATGCGCGCGGCGCAAGAACGTCGCGAAGGCTTGGATCGGCTGTTCTCGCGGGCGCGCGTCGACTCGCTCGAGCTGCGCACGGATCAGAATCTCGCCAATCCGCTGATCGACTTCTTCCGGCGCCGCCAAGCGCGCTACGGAGGGAGGGTCGTCTGATGTGGCCCGCCTTCGCACTCACCGCGCTGCTGCAAGCGCAATCCGGACTGGACTGCGAGTTTCGCGTGGGGGAACGCGAGGCATCGATCGGCCAACCGATCGCGTGCGAGCTCGTCGTGCGGCATCCCGCGAACACGCGCGTGAATGTCGACCTCGAGTCGCTCAAGCCGGATGACGCATGGATCGTGCTCGATGAACCGAAGGTGCTGACGAGCCGGCCCTCCGCCGGCGATCAGAACCAAGCGTCCGGTGCTTTCCGCGGCAGTACGACGACGGTCGAGTGGACGCTCGCCGCGCTCGAATCCGGCGCGCACACGCTGTCCGCGCCGCCGGTGATGTGCGAGATCGACGGCGTCGCTCAGACCTGCGCTGACTCATCGCACGCGGTCGTCATCGAGACCGCCTTGCTCGAAGGCGAAGACGCGCCGCGCCCGCCGGCGCGGCCTGCGCTGCCGACCACGGAAGAAGAATCGCGCTACGTCTCGCCGCTCTGGTTCCTGCTGATTCCCGGCGGCATCTTGGTCATCGCGCTCGCCTGGCGCCTCGCGCGCAAACCGCGCGCGACCGCTGCACCGCCGGCCACGCCGGCGCGCGTCCGACTCGCTGCCCTCGACCTCGAGCTCCCGCCGCACGACTACTGCAGCGTACTGCGCGAACTCGTGCGCGACGGCTTCGATGAACAGGCCGGTTCACCGGGTCGCGGCTTGACCGACGAAGAGTGGCTGGCGCGCCTCGACGCAGGCGATCCGCGGCGCGAACGCCTCGCGGAACTGCTCGCGACCTGCGAAGCCGTGCGCTTCGGCGGTCGTTCGCTGACGCGCTTCGCGATCGTCGACTTGCAGCGCGAAGCGCTCGACTTGGTTCCTGCACCGGAGGTGACGGCGTGATCGCGTTGTTGCTGCAGAGCGGGGCCGAGAACCTGACGGCTGCCGAAGGTCGCTTCGAGCTGTGGGGGGACTTGTCGCTGTCCGATCCGCTGTTCCTGCTCGCGCTGCCGCTGGCGTGGCTCGCGCTGTGGTACGGCCGCGGCCGGCGCGGGCGCGTGAACGGTCGGGTTCCCGCGGTTCCTGCGCAGCTCGGTTCGCCCAGCCTCGCGCAACGCCTCGGCTTCGTGCCGGTGCTGCTGCAAGGGCTCGCGCTCAGCCTCGTAGTTCTCGCACTCGCGCGCCCGCTGCGCGGCGACGTCCGGATGACTTCGGTCTCGGAAGGCGTCGACATCGCGGTGGTCGTCGACCGCTCCAGCTCGATGACGCTGCAAGACCTCGACTACGAAGGACGCGTCGATCGCGGTCGCACGCGACTCGAAGTCGTCCAACAAGTCGTCGCCGACTTCGCGACGCGGCGCATGACGGACCGTGAAGGCAACGCCGACCGCGTCGCGGTCTTCAGCTTCGCGCGCTATCCGCAGATCCTCTGCCCGTTCACGCTCGACGCCGATGCCGTGCGCGGCTTCGTCAGCAGCATCGAACCGGCGACCGGCAACACGCCCGAAGACGGCACTGCGATCGGCATGGCGCTGGCCAAGGCCGTCGCCGTGCTGCGCGAGACCGACGCTGAATCGAAGATCATCGTCTTGCTGTCCGACGGCGAGGAAACGGTGCACGCGATCGAACCGCTCGAAGCGGCGCCGATGGCCGCGGAAGAAGGCATCCGGATCTACACCGTCTACGCCGCGCGCTACGTGCAGACCGGTCGCGGCTTCCGCGACGCGGATCGCATCCAAGCCGACGAGCTACAACAGATCGCCGCGCAGACCGGCGGGCGCTTCTTCCGCGCAAAGGATCAGAAGGGGCTCGAAGACGCCTATGCGACGATCGAGGAACTCGAGCGCACGCCGCGCGAAGAAGAGCGCTCGATCGATCAGTACGACCTCTACCCGCGCCTCTTGATGTTCGGCTTGGCGAGCTACGCGCTCGCTTGGCTGCTCAGCTCCACCGTGCTGCGGAGGATGGGATGACCCAGCTGCTCGGATTCGACCTGCTGCGTCCCGCGTGGGCGCCTGTCATGGCGGCCGCGCCGGTGTTGCTCGCCGTCGGCGTCTTCGGGCTCGTGCTGCGTCGCCGCGACCTGATGCGCTGGGCGGAATCGCGCCACCTCGCGCGACTGTTCCCCGGCATCTCGATCGGGCGCGCGCGACTGCGCGTCTTGCTCGCCACGATCGCGATCTTGCTCGGCGCCTTCGCGCTGACCGGCCCGGTGCGCGGCTACAGCCTCCAAGAAGTCGAACGCGCCGGCCACGATGTGGTCGTGGTCGTCGACACCTCGCGCTCGATGCTCGTGCAAGACGTGCGGCCGGATCGCCTGACCCGCGCCAAGCGCGAAGTGCGCGGCCTGCTGCAACGCCTCGAGGGCGACCGCGTCGGCCTGTTGGCGTTCGCCGGCGACGTGCGCGAAGTCGCGCCGCTGACGCATGATCGCCGCACGCTGGAACACTTCGTCGACACGCTCTCGCCGCGCGACAACTTGGTCGGCGGCACGAACCTCGGAGCGGCGCTCGAGAAGGCGGTCGCGCTCTTCGACGGTCGCTCCGGCGCGCACGAAGCGATCGTGGTGATCACCGATGGCGAGGACCTGGAAGGTCGCGGCCGCGAAGTGGCGCAAGCCGCCGCCGACCGCGGCATCCGCGTCTACGTCGTCGGCATGGGCACGGAAGCCGGCGGCAAGATCCCCGACGACATCCGCGGCTTCGTGCGCGACGAGACCGGCATGGAAGTCGTCTCGGCGCTCGACGGCACGACGCTGCGCGAGATCGCGACGATCACGGGTGGCGACTATCTGTCGATCAGTGACGCCGTTCTGCCGCTCGAAGAACTCTACGAGAAACGCATCACCAAGCTCGACACGCGCGAGCTGTGGGCGGGCAAGCTGCGCGTGCCGCACGACCGCTTTCAGTGGCCGCTGGTCTTGGCTCTCGGCTGCATGTTGATCGAGAGCGGGCTGCGCGAACGCCGCGCGACGCGTCGACGGGAGGATGACTCAGCATGAACCGGACTCCTTTCAAGAAGCTGGCGACCGCGGCACTGTGTGCTTCGATCGGTGCCTGGTCGATCTCGGCGGCGCAAGCTCCCGCAACGCCTGCGCCGACTCCCGGTCCCCAGCAGGTACCGATCGATGCACAGCAAGACGCGGTGCCGGAACTGGCGATCAGCGACGAACAACTCGCGCGGATCGCGGACGTCACTCGAGCAGGGCTCGCCCCGGGCATCGTGCAAGTGCGCGAGTTCGCCGAACAAGGCGACGTCACAGCGGCGCGCGTGCTCGCCGACATGTTGATCGCACCCCGCGGCGTCGCCGGCCTGCGACTCGCGTGGTGGAACGAAGGCGGCGCCTTCGTGCGCGGCTTGCTCGACGCGACCAGCTCATGGACCGAACCGCTCGGCTGGAACGGACGGCCGTTCGCGGAACGCGCGCGCATCTCGCTCGAGCGCGGACTCGTCTCGCTGGCGCCGGAAGAACGCGGCATGGCGGAACGCGACTTCGGTCGCGCGTTGGCGCTCGCTCCGGCCGGCGAACTGCGCGCGCACGCGTCGTACGACCTTGCGTTGCTGCCGCTGCTCGAAGGCGAAGACTGGCGTGCTCAGATCCCCGAGCTCGGCGGCACTCCGCCGCAACCCGTGCCCGGCGCCGCTCCGGTGCCGGAAGAAGAACCACCCGACCCGCTGGAGATGGCTCGCGGCGCTTATCTCGAAGCGCGCGCTCGATTCATCGAACGCCTGAAGCTCGACTGGCGCGACGCGGACACGCAAGCGAACGTCGAGCTGATCCAGCGCCGCCTGCGCGAGCTCGACCAGATCGAACAACAGCGCGAAGAGCAACAGCAAGAGCAGGATCAGCAGCACGAGGGCGAAGAGAACCAGGACCAAGAACAAGACTCGGATCAGCAGGACCAAGAGGACCAGCAAGATCCCGAGGACGGTGAGCAAGAACCGCAGGACGGCGAGGACGGCGAGGACGGGGAAGACCAACAAGAACCCGAGCAGCCGCCCGAGGGCGACGAATCGCAAGAGGAGTCGCAAGACCAACAGAACGAACCGCAGGACGCCGAGCCGCAGGAAGTGCACCTCAGCCAAGAGGAACTCCAGCGCTTGTTGAACCGCCTCGCGGAACACGAGAAGGAAGCCGAGGCCCTGAAAGAGCTGCGTCATCAACGCGGTTCGAAGGGCGTGGACAAGGACTGGTGATGAAGACCCTGACTCGAAGTGCGTTGATCGCGTGCTGCCTCGCCTGGATCAGCGGACTCGCACTCGCGTTGCCGCTGCAGGCGGACACGCCCAAGGTCACGGCGCAGCTCTCCAGCGGCCTGGTGCGGCTCGGCACCGGCGTGCGCGTGAACCTGCACGCTCAAGACGTGGAAGAGGCGCGCGTCGTCGACGTTCCGGAAGTCGCGGGCCTCAAGCTCTCGGGCATCTCGCGCCCGAGTCACGAACGACGCGAGTCGTGGGTCAACGGGCGGCGCTCGGTCTCGACCAGCATCCGCTGGGTGGTCGTCTACGACCCGGTCGAAGAGGGCGACTACGTGATTCCGCCGATCGAGCTCGAAGTCGACGGTCAGCGCGTGAAGACGCGCGAGCTGAGCTTCACCGTCAAGCGCGACCTGCAAGGCGAAGAGCTCGGCTACCTGGAGTGGATCGACCTGCCCGAACACATCTACGAGGGCGAGTCCTTCCGCCTGCGCCTGCGCTTCGGTTGGGACGTGCGGACCAACGTCAACCACGCGAACCTGATGCTGCCGTGGTGGGGTGAGCTGCCCAACGCGATCGAAGCTCCCGATCCGGGCGACAAGATCGCGAACCCCGTCGACGTCTACCTGAACAACCGGCAACGCGTGCGCGTGCTGGACCTTGGCGAACAGAAGGTCGGAGGCACGACCATGCGCCTGCTCGAACTCGACCGCCGCTACATCGCGACGCGCAGCGGAACGATCGAGTTGCCCAAGAGCTTCCTCGAGTTCGGCATGGTCGAGCAACGCATGTTCAGCGAGCGCAAGAACACGAATCACATCGGCGTGGCCGAGGTCGCGATCGAAGTGCGCACGCTGCCGACAGAAGGGCAACCGTTCGACTTCTCCGGCGGCGTCGGCCGCTTTGTCGTCGGGCAGAGCGTTGACCGTCGCTCGGTCGATGTCGGCGAATCGATCAAGTTCGGCGTCGAATGGACCGGTTCCGGCAACATCGAGTTCTTCGAAGCGCCTGATCCGGGCCGCCTCGAGGCCTTCGACGGATTCCGCGTCTACGGTCGCACCGACGAGTTCCTCGGCGACCGTCGCCGTGTCGTTTACGACTTGGTGCCGGAACGCTCCGACGTCGAGGAGATCCCGGCCTTGCCGCTGTGGGTCTTCGACACGCAGACCGAGAACTACACCTCGATCGACACCGAACCGATCGCCATCCGCGTGCGCGCGCTGCCCGGCGCCGTCGGGCTCTCCGGTGAGGTGGCGACCGGTCCGGTGCTCGACATCGGCGACGTGCAGACCGAACCGGTCGGGCCCGATGGTCCCGCGGGACCGTCCGACACGACCCTCTTCGCAGTTCCCGTCTTCGCGCTCGGCGGCTGGCTCCTGCTGCGCACTCGCGTGCGGCGCGCCGGCGATCCGGACGCTCCCGCGGCCAAGGCGCGGCGCCGCGCGCTGCGCCGGCTGCGACGCGACCTCGGCCGATCCACGACCGCTTCCGACCAATCGCTCGCGGTGCGGCGCTTCCTCGGCGCGCGCAGTGGCGAGTCGCCCGAAGCTTGGGAAGGGCGCCCCGTGATCGACTGGTTCGAAGAACACGTCGGGATCGATGGAGACGTGCAACGACGCGATACGGCGCAACGCACCGCCGCGCTGCTGCGGGACATCGATGCGAGCATTTGGGCCGGCTCGAACGCCGCGCTCGAACGGAACCGCATCGAAGAGCTGGCGCGCGAGCTCACGGGAGGTCTGTTGTGATGCGCATGCTCCGACACTGCCTCGCGCTTTGCGCGCTGTTCGTCGCGTTCGCCTCGGCGGCGCCTCAAGCGGAACTCGACCGTTCCGCGCTCGACGCCTACCGGGCCGAGGACTTCGCCTCCGCCTCGGCGTGGTGGTTGGACGCGCTCGAAGCTGCGACCGGCGTCGACGAACAAGGCGAACCCTTGGCCAGCGCCGGCGAACGCGCGCGCTTGATGGCCAACCTCGGCAACTGCGCCGCACGCCTCGACGACTGGGCCGGCGCCGCCGGCTGGTTCGAAGCCTCGCTGCGCCTGCGTCCACGCGATGACGACACGCGTGAGAAGCTGAACTTCGCGCGCGGCGAAGCAGGCTGGCCTCCTCTTGATCGCGGCGATCTGTCCAGCACGACTTCGCGCGTGCTCGGCGCGTTCACCGCCGATGAAGCGCGCTGGCTCGCCTTGCTCGGCCTGCTGCCGCTGATCGTCGCGCTCGCGGGCGAAGCCTTGCGCGGCGGACGTGCGTGGCGTCAGGCCTCGATCGCGAGTGCCGTGCTCTGGCTGATCGCCTGCGGGCCGTGCGTGCACGCCGCGTGGAACGAGGACTCCGACCCGATGCTGGTGATCTCGCCGAACGGCGCGGCGGCGCGTCCTGAGCCTCGCGAGAGCGCGGAGCGCTTGGAACGACTGCCTTCCGGCGCCCGCTTCGAGCGACTCGACGAGCTGCCCGGCTGGACGAAGCTGAGCGGACCCGAAGGGCGCGCGGTCTGGGTGCCGTCGCGCGACGTGTTCGCGCTCGAGCGCTGAGGACCGCGCGGAACCCAGCCGATCCCGCTTCCTGCGCCTTGAGCCGGGCGTTCGGAGGCGTAGGATCGGCTCGCTCCTACTGGTCCCCGCAAAGCGCTCATGAACCTCCCCGAGAAGCACGTCTTCATCTGTATCGCAAATCGTCCGCCCGTCGCCGGTGCTTCCTGCGGAGCCGCGGGTTCCCGCGAGTTGATCGAGAGCTTGCAGTTCGCGCTGCTCGAACACGGCGGACCGCTGGTCAACCAAGTGCGCATCAACGGTTCGACCTGCCTCGGGCCGTGCGACCAAGGCATCAACATGGTCGTCTATCCGGACAACGTCTGGTACCAGAAGGTCACGCCGGATGACGTGGCGGAGATCGTCGAATCGCACCTCGTCGGCGGCGTGCCGGTCGAACGCTTGCGCTTCACCGGCGAAGTCTGAGAAAGGACACTTTGCGCGTCCTCGTCGTCTGCAACGGTTTTCCGCCCAGCGGTCAGTGGGGCACGGAGTTCTACTCCCACCAGCTCGCCACGGGTCTTGCCGCACGCGGCGTTCAAGTCGAAGCACTGCATCCTGACCGCGGAGGCACGCGACCGCGCTACGAGCTCACGACCGTCGAACGCTACGGCATCCTCGTCCACGAACTCTCGAACGCCGGCGATCCGCAGAAGCGCTTCGTCGACAGCTATCAGAACAGCGATGTCGAACGCGTCTTCGGCGAGCTGCTCGCCGAACGCGACTACGACGTGGTGCACTTCACGCACCTCCTGTGGGGTCTCTCGGCACGGCTGCCTGAAATCGCGCGAGCGCATGGTGTGCGCACCGTGGTCACGATCACGGACTTCGGCTTGCTCTGCCACCGCGGCCAGCTCGTCGATTGGCAACAGCTGGAGTGCGCCGGCCCCGCCGACGACGGACAGTGCGCGCGCTGCGTGCGCGAACCCGGTCCGTGGGACGCCGCGACGATTCCGCTGCTCGTGAAGCGCGCCGGAGTGCGTGGTGCCGCGGCGCTCGGCGGGCTCGGTCGCGTCGTGATGGCCGGCGACATCGCCGACCGCCGCCGAACGATCGCGAAGTGCGCCCGTGCCGTGGATCACTGGATCTTGCCGACCGGCACCGTCGCGGACGCGTGCGATGCGCTCGATCTGCCGGCGGATCGCACGTCGCGCATGACCTATGGACTCGACGAATCGACCTTCGTGGCATCGACCGCACCGCGGCCGCGTCGCGACGCGTTGCGCTTCACCTTCATGTCGCAGTACATGCCGCACAAGGGCCTCGCGACGCTGCTCGAAGCGGTCCGTTTGCTGTCCTCACGCTTGCCCGAATCGGTCGAGCCGTGGACGGTCGAACTCTACGGCAACGGCAGCTTCGCTCGGCATCGGCGTTACGCTGAGGACTGCGTCGGCAGAGGCTTGCCGCGGCGCGTCGTCGATCACGGACCGTTCGAACCGCTCTCCGCACCCGAAGTGCTCGAATCGACGGACGTCGTGTTGGTGCCGTCGGAGTGGCGCGAGAATGCTCCGCTGACGGTGTTGCAAGCGCGCGCTGCCGGTCGTTGGGTCATCGCCAGTGATGTGCCCGGCGTGCGCGAAGTGCTCGAGGACGGACGGCACGGCTCGCTCGTTCCGCCGGCCGACGCCCGCGCGCTGGCCGACGCGATGGGCGCGGCGATCCGCGATCGCGTGCGACCCGCGGCGGATCCCGCGGAAGCCTACGAAGAACACCTGGTGCGCATGGAAGCGCTCTACCGCTTGGTGCTCGAGCGCGGTGTTGCACCCGCGGAGGCGGCGACGGCCAAGGCGGCGTCGTGACCGACCTGCCGCGGCGCTTGGGCGTGCTCTGTCACGGCTGGCCGCCCGCGGTCGGTGGTGTGGAGAGCCTCGCGCGCGACTTGTCGATCGAGTTCGCAGCGCGCGGACACGAGCTGCGCATTCTGTGCCTCGACAGCTCCGGCGAGAACGGCGAGGACTACACGCAGTACCGTGAAGTCCACACCAAGTCGATCATCGACCGCATTGCGTACAGATACAGCGATCACGACCGCTTGGCGCGGCAAGTGCGCAACGAGCGCATGGAGCGCATCGTCGCCGACTGGGTGCGTCACGAGTGCCTGCCTCTGGTGCACATGCATCACGCCACGGGCTTCGGGCTCGGTATCGTGCCTGCGATGCAAGGCGCCGGCGCGGCCGTGCTCGCGCACTTGCACGACCACTGGTCGCTCTGTCCGCGCGGCCAGTTGTGGCACGTCGACAATGCGCCGTGCCCGGGGCCGTCGCCGGAACGCTGCGCGGACTGCGTCGCGCGCACTTGGCCGCACCTCTTGCCGTCGCAAGGCGCACCGGCGCTCGGTCCGGCGGACGAAGTCGTCGCGGACGATCGCGAAGCCTGTCTGCATCGCACCTCGTTCGCCGTCGAGATGCTGCGCCGCGCCGATCACCGCATCGCGTGTTCCGAGAGCTTGGCGCTGCGCTACGCGCGTCACGGGCTCGACAACGTCCATCCCGTCCAGAACGGCGTGCGGGCGACCGAACTCGCCACCGAAGTCGAGCTGCGCCGCTTGGAACGCGAGCCGGATCACCAGCGCGTGATGGCCGTGCTCGGCGCGGTGCAGCCGTCGAAGGGCGTGGTCGAATTCGCGCAGGCGTTCCTCGACGCGCGCATCCACGGCTGGCGCCTCGAGATTCACGGTCCGCTGGCGAGCTATCACGGGGACGACAGCTACGTGGAACTGCTGCGTCGCATGGCGGAGAACTCGGCCGCCTTGCGCATCCTCGGCCCTTATCAGCGCAACGAGCTGCCCGCGTTGCTCGCTCGCATCGATGCCGTCGCGGTGCCGAGCTTGTGGGAAGAACCCTCGGGACTCTCCGCGCGCGAAGCGCAGGCGGCAGGCTTGACCGTCTTCGCGACGGCCGTCGGCGGCTTGCTCGAGCTGCGCGCCGGTGGAGGCGATGTGCACTATCTGCCGCCGGCCGATCCGGCGGCGTGGACGCGCATCTTGACCGAGCGCTTGACGAGTCCGCCGGTCGAATCGCCGCCGCCGCGCGTGCGCGAGCTGAGCGAGATGGCGGATGACTTGGAACAGCACTATCGCATCGCGTTGGCCGCGGCCGCGCGACGCGAAGAACACCAGGGCTGATTCAGACGAACGAGCGCCAACCGTCCGCGAGTTGCGCCGCGAGGCGATTCCACGCGTAGCGTTCGATCACGCGTTCGCGACCGGCCGCGGTCACCGCATCGTCGGAACCGGTGGCGAGTGCGTCGAGCGTCGCGCGGGCGAAGTCGGGACCGAGCTCGGCGAGCCGCAGGTGCACGCCGTCCTCGAGCGCCAAGCCTTCCGCGCCGGTCAGCGTTGAGACGACCGGCGTGCGCATCGCCAGCGCACACGTGAGCTTGATGCGCGTGCCGCCGCCGATGTTTAGCGGCACGATCAGCGCCCCGGAACCGGCCAGCCAGCCGCGCGCGTCGTCCACGCCGCCGATCCACTCGATGCGGGAGTCGAACGCGCACATCGCTTCCAGCTCGGGAGCTGTGCCGCGACCGACGAGCACCAAGCGCAGCTTCGGTCGCGCAGCGCGCAGCGTCGGCCACGCGTGGCGCATGAAGGCGCGCAGTCCGTCTTGGTTCGGACCGTAGTCGAGCGACCCCAGGAACAGCAACTGGTTCGGATCGCGCGGCGTGTCGCGCGGCGCGAAGTACGCTGGATCGACGCCGTTTTCCACGACGAGCGGCGCGAGCCCGGTGAAGCGTGCGGCAAGGCGCTCGGCATCTTCCTGCGCGCAGACGATCTGCGCGGGGATGCGCTCGGCCGCTTCGGCTTCGAGTCGGCGCCAACGTTTGGCGTCGAGCCGCAACGGCCCGGCGGGGCGTCCGCGCAGTGCTTCGGCGTCCGCCAAGGCGTCCGCGAGCACGGACTCGAGCTTGTGATGCTGCAAGCAAACCGGCGTGTCCACCGTCGTCGACCAGTGCGGCAGCAAGGATGGTTCGTCGAGGTGTACGAGGTCGATGTGCGGCGGCGGCGCGGCGAGCGCAGACCTCAGCTCGCTCGAATAGAACCAGCGCGCCGGGCGCGGCCAAGCCCAGCGTTTCAGCCAGTTAGGGCGCGAGCGTTCGTAGCGCCGTAGCTCGCGGCAACGCTCTCGTAAGTGTCTTGGCGGCTCGGGTTCGTCCGGCCGCGCGACCCACCACAGATCGACTTCAACGCTGGGCGGCAGCGCCGCGAGCAGCTCGGCGGACCGGATGCGTGCGCCTTGATCCGGCGGCCAGGGCAAGCTCGGCGTGATGAAGAGAACGCGCACTCAGCATCAGTCCGCTGGGGGCCGATCCAGGTTCTGCGCGCTATGTTGCCACGCCGTGCCGTCGAAGGTCAGCACGTGCAAGTGCGCCGGACCCGTCTCGAAGGCGTAGTTCAGCGGCGTCGGCACGCGCAGCAAGACTCCCAGCATGACGCGGATCAAGTTGGTGTGCGCCGTGACGACCAGCGTGCCGCCATTGACCGCGAGCAGTCCGTCGACGAGCGCCGCTCCGCCTCGCATCCAGAGGTCGGCGTCGCTGTCTCCGCCGTGCGACTTCCAATTCCACGGATCGCGCCAGTAAGTCGCGGCGTCCGCGTTCCAGTTGGCGATGAATTCTTCGCGCGGAATGCCTTGCCACCGGCCGCGATCGATCTCGCGCAGCGCGGGGGTGACGATCAGCTCGGCGCCGCTGGACTCGGAGATGCCGCGACCCATGGCGAGAGCGCGCTCGAGATCGGACGAGATCACGCGACCGATCGAGTGGCCCGCGAAGGCTGCGCACAGCTTGCGCGTCGCTGCTGCGCCGGCAGGGGAGAGGTCGACGTCCATCGCGCCGTAGGCCATTGCGATGGCGGAGTCCGCGACTTCGGCGTGGCGCACGAGGTAGACCACGGTGCCGGGAGCGGTGGCCGGTGCGTCGGGCGGCGGCGATGCCACGGATTCGAGGCCTGTGGGACGCGCGGGGGGACCGATCAGCTTCATGCCGAGAGGGTAGCCCTCGGGCCGGACCAAGTCCCGTTCGCGTTCCCTGGCTTTCGAAGCGACGTTGCGTTGCGAGCCGTGTGCGCCGAAGATGAGCGCTCATCGTCTCGAGGTATCTGAGCGGAGGTGTGCAGTGGTCAAGGTTGGAGTCATTCTCAGCGGTTGCGGCGTCTTCGACGGCGCGGAGATTCACGAGTCCGTGTTGACGCTGCTCGCGCTTTCGCGCGCGGGCGCCGAAGTCGTCTGCATGGCTCCGAACGTCGATCAGCTGCACGTGGTGGACCACCGCACGGGCGAGGCGACCGGCGAGACGCGCAACGTGCTGACCGAGAGCGCTCGCATCGCGCGCGGCGAGATCGTCGATATCGCGGAGGTCTCCGCCGACGAACTCGACGCGGTGATCATGCCGGGCGGCTTCGGAGCGGCGAAGAACCTGTGCGACTTCGCGGTGTCCGGTTCGGACGCGAAGGTGCAACCCGACGTCGGCCGTCTCGTCACGGCGCTGCTGAAGGCCAAGAAGCCGATCGCCGCGCTCTGCATCGCACCCGCTGCCCTCGCCGCGATCTGTCGCGACGCGGGCATCGAGTCGAGCGTCACGATCGGCAACGAAGCCGGCCCCGCCGCCGGCATCGAGGGCATGGGGATCAAGCACCTCGAGTGCCCCGTCGACGAGTTCCGCATCGACGAAGCGAACTGTCTGATCACTTCGCCGGCCTACATGCTCGCCGGCAACATCGCCGAGGCTGCCGTCGGCATCGAGAAGACCGTCGCCGAGCTGCTGCGCATGGCCGGTTGAGAGGTACCGAGCCGGGGCCGGTTCCGCACGACTAGAAGCGGAAGTAGATGAACGGGCTGTAGCGCGACGCCGAGATCTGGATCGCGACCAGCACGAGGAGCCCGAGGAGCGCGAGCGTTTCGGCGATGTCGTAGGTTGAGTACGCGACTCGCGACGTGCCGCGTTCGCGCGCGGTGTTGCGCCACTTCCAGACTGCTGCGAGCCACGGCATCGAACCCAGAATGCCGAGCCCTAATGCGAGGGACAGTTCTCGATCGAGGTACAGGCCGAGCGTTTGCAAGCCGCTGGAGTCACCGAAGCCGAACATCGCCGACAGGTAGTGGTAGCTGTTCGACAGCGTCGGTGCACGGAAGACCACGTAGCTGGTGAGGATCGTGAACAGGAAGTAGACGTGCTGTAGCGGTCTCGGCCAGCACTCCATGAGCTTCGAGAGTCCGGCACGCTCGATGACCAGGATGATGCCGTGACACATGCCGAAGGCCACGAAGTTCCACGCCGCGCCGTGCCACAGGCCGCACAAGAGGAATACCGTGAACAGGTTGAAGTAGGTGGAGACGGGACCGCGCCGACTGCCGCCCAACGGGATGTAGAGGTAGTCGCGGAACCAGCTGGACAGTGAGATGTGCCAGCGGCGCCAGTACTCGGTGATCGAGCGCGAGATGTACGGCCACTGGAAGTTCTCAAGCAATCGGAAGCCAAACATCCGGGACAGGCCGATCGCCATGTCGGAGTAGCCCGAGAAGTCGAAATACAGCTGGATCGCGAAGCAAACCACGCCGAGCCACGCGACCGACATCGAGAGCTGATCTTGTGGAACCGTATCGAAGATGTAGTCCGCGGGCAGCGCACAGAGGTCCGCGATCAGTACTTTCTTGCCGAGGCCGATCAGGAACCGGCGGACCCCCTCGGCGAAGTCGCGGCGCACGACCGTTCGTTCGCGGATCTGGAGCGCGACGTCGCGGTAGCGCACGATCGGACCGGCGATCAGCTGCGGGAACAACGCGATGTAGAGCGCGAAGTCGAGCGGCTTGCGCTGCACCTCACCTTGTTTGCGGTAGAGGTCGACGATGTAGGAGAGCGCTTGGAAGGTGAAGAACGAGATGCCGACCGGCAGTGGGATGTGTCCCAGCTCCAGGCGCGAAGTTCCTTCGAATCCGAGTGACGCGAGAACCGTCTGCGCTTGGTCCCACAGCCAGTTCGCGTACTTGAACGCGATCAGCAAGCCCAAGTTAGTCACCACGGCGACGCCGACGATCGTGCGTAGCTTGCGGTCCGACGCCTCTCGTTCGCGAGCGCTGTCCAACCAACGGCCATAGGCGTAGTTGGACGCGATCGAGACGAGCATCACGGCGACGGCCTTCGGTTCTCCCCACGAGTAGAACAGCAAGCTCGCGAAGAGCAGCACCACGTTCCGGAATCGCTTCGGCACGATGAAGTGTAGCGCCAAGCACAGCGGCAGAAAGAGGAACAGGAAGGTGGGGGAGTGGAAGACCATCGCGAGTGCGATTCGTGCTGATGGGGCGCGCGAGGAATCAAGCGCGCGTCAGCGTCGTGCGAGCAGGGGGATTAGGTGGTCGGTGTGTCGGAGCGGAGGAGGCCGCGATAGTACGGTGTGGTCATTCGGGAGCTGAGCGCGCTTCGACGTCGTGAATGACGTAGTCGCCGACTGCGCAACCTGGCTGCAGCCCGAGCGAGTCGTCGCGTTGTTGGAGCGGCAACGCCATGTACACGACTTGACGACCGCCCTCGAGCGGGAAGTGCGACGCTTGTTTCATGCGGTACGCGTTCGTCCCGGGTTGCGGGTAGAACAGCGCGAGGTAGGTCTTAGCGGGCGCGGTGAGCTCGATTCGCACGATCGTCAGCTCGCCTTCGTACCAGGTGAAGTGCGGCAAGCTCACGGCCTGAGTTCCGTCGGACGAGAGGAGCACACCGTCCGGCGTCTCTTCGACTTCAGCCCCGCGTAGTCCGGCGATCTCCGGCGGTCTTCCGGCCGCGATGCTCGGCAGCAGCACCCGGTCCATCGCCTCGAAGCGGCGTTCGAGTTCCGTGTTCTCGAACACGCTCAGCAGGTGCGGCGGCTGCCAGGTGAGTACCTGGTTCGCGTAGAGTTCGATGACCAGCTCAGGGTTGCACGCTTCGATGACGGCTGGCGAGAAGTAGTGCGTCGAGATTTGCACGAGTTCCGAGAACTGTTGCGCGAGGAACGGCGCGATCATCGAGCCGAAGGAATCGCGCAGGATCAGCGCCTTGGTCAGCGAGCGATCCTTGTTCCGGAAGGTCTGAAACCAGCAACTCGGATCATCGGGCTTGGTGCGAGCGCGACGAGCCGGATTGGCCGGGATCTGCATCATCATGTCTTCGTTCTGCGCGAAGAGCCCGTCGACGAGGTAGTTGCGCGAGAAGTCGTCGCCGCGTCCGCCGGGCCGCAGCCTGAAGTCGTGGAAGTCGAGCAGTTCACGACCTTGGTGTCGTTCGGGCAAGCGTTGCATCAGCGTCCTGTAGGCGACGAGCGCGCCGCGCTGCGTCCAGTGCAGCCCGAGCGGGAACCACAGGTGGTTGGTCTCGGAGTCGGTCGCGCGTGCCGCGAACAATTCCGGATAGAGATCGATGAAGTTCACCTCGGGCGACTTCCGCATCTCTTCGACGAACTGTGCGTGGCGACTCTCAGCGACAGGTCGCAGGGCCGGTGGCAGTTCCTCGGGATAGATCGACGGCTTGCCCGGAATCAGCACGAACGCATAGTCGATGCCGCGCGACTTCAGCCACTCGTGCTTGGCGACGAGCGACTCGCGCCAACGTTGCAGTTCTTCCGGATTGAACGGCGACGCGCCGCGGTTGCTGTGCAAACCGCCCCGCCCATTGCCGAAGATCCAGTCGTTAGGTCCGAAGACGTTCTCATCGTTCGGCGCCTCGTGGAGCATCTTGATCTTCGTCCACTGGTAGGCGTAGAGCAGCTCGTTGCGCAGGCCGAAGCGTTCCGCGTACCAGTCGTCCGTGGCGCGCGGAAAACGAGTCCAGGACGTGAGGTTCGTCGGCACCTTGGGCATCGGCGTCGGCAGCCGTTGTTCGCGTTCCAAGATCACTTCGTCGTCGCTAGTGCCGAACGCTTGCACACACAGCGGTGTCGTGATGCCCACCAAGAACAACAGAACGACCATGCGTTCCACCCACGGGGAACGGTCGTTATCGGGTTCGGTCGTGAAGGGAGCGGAGGTCATCGGGGTGCGGGAACGAGTCGAGGCGGTCGAATTCTAATCGAGGCTTCGATGTCGCGCCTACGGCGCGAATCAAATTGTCGCCGGCTCAAGGCAGCGGTTCGGATTCGTTGACGACTGGCAAGCGCAGCGTCCGCGTGTCTGCGAGTCGTTCACCAACCGGCAGAGCTCCGGTCAGGCGCACGAGCACCTTCTCCGCCGTTGCCCGATAACCGGTCAGCTTGCCGCCGTAGATCCCGAGCATGCGTGGCACGTCGGCGTCATCCGGCATCAGGATCGTCTCGCGTGAGCGCGCGAAAGCGGCCCCCTCGGCCTGCGGCAAGACGCGCAGCCCGGCCCACGACGCGAGGACGTCGGTGCTGCGGGACGGGAAGTAGTGCGCGAAGGTCTCGCGCAAGTACTCGATCTCGTCCGCCGTCGGTTCGATGCCGCGCGGGTCGGCGTCGTAGACGCGTTCCGTCGTGCCGACGAGCGTGTGGCCCTTCCACGGCATGTGGAACACAGCGCGCTGATCGCGCGGCGCTTCGGTGTAGTAGATGCCGCGTTCGAGCGTGCCGGAGACTTCGATGTGCGTTCCGCCGACCAGGTCGACGTTGCGGCCGAGGGGTTGCGGTTGGATCAGTGCTCGGACGTCTTCGACCCACGGACCGGCCGCGTTGACCAGCGTGTAGCAAGTCGTCTCGCGTTCTTCGCCGTCCTGTTCGTAGCGCAGCCGATAGCCGTGCGATTCGCGTGCAGCGCCGAGGAGCCGAGCGGGCATCGCGAGGGTCGCGCCGAGCTCGAGCGCAGAGGCGACGACCGCACGCGTCAACGCCGCGTCGTCGGTCTGGCCGTCGTTGTAGCGAAACACGGCGCGCAGGCCGTTCGTGACGAGTCCGTCGAGCCCATCCCACTGGTCGCGCGGCAAGCTCTCGAAGCGCGCCGCCGGCCGCAGGTTGCCGAGCAGCGCGTACAGCGTGAGGCCGGCGCGGATCATCCACGGCGCGCGCGTCGTCGAGCGATAGACGGGGAGGTGGAAGGGGACGAGTCGCACCAGGTGCGGCGCGGTGTGCAGCAAGATCGCGCGTTCGGTCAGCGACTCGTGCACCAGTCGCAATTCACCGCTCTCGAGGTAGCGCAGCCCGCCGTGGATCAGCTTGCTCGACTTGCTCGAAGTGCCGGAAGCGATCGCGCGCGACTCGAGCAACAGCACGCGCAGTCCGCGCGCCGCCGCCGCTTGCATCACGCCCGCGCCGTGGATGCCGCCCCCGACGACGATCAGGTCGTAGTCGGGCGTCTTCAAGCTCCCGTCTCCAAGGCCGCGGACATGGTCGGGTAGTCGAAGGTCTCGACCAAGTGCACGCCGCGCTGCAAGTAGTCGGCAGCGACGCGCGGATCGACGGTCTCGTAGACGATCCAGTCCCACGTCGCTTGCGGCAGCGGGCCGGGCGGCACGTGCTTGGTGTTCACGAAGATCGATTCGGGCTCGAGGCCGAGGAGCTCGTCCGACTGCAGTTGTGTCCAGTTCTCGAGGATCGGCGCGATCGGCAGCGCGCAGACTCGACGTGTCTCGGCGAGCAAGCTCAGTGCGAACGAGATCACGGCGCAGCGCGATTCCGTCGGTCCGAGGTCCTTGCGCACGGCTTCGAGCGCGCCGGCGGCGCCGAGTCGCTCGACGACCTCCGGCTTGACCTCGACGAAGGCGAACAGTTCGGGCGGTGCCGCGGCCAACCACTTCGCGAAGTCGGTGAGGCGCGCGAGCGGTTCGTTCCGCCCGCCGGGAGGCGCGAGCAGCTGGAGTTCGGCGAGACGTGCGTCGGTCGTCGATTCGATCGAGCCGGACCGGCCGGTCAGTCGCAAGAGCCCGGGGTCGTGGAACAACCACAGCGTTCCGTCGGCGGAGCACTGCAGGTCGATCTCGACGAAATGCGCTCCCGCGGCGGCGGCGGACTGCAAGCCCGCAATCGAGTTCTCGGGGTGACGCGCGGGATGCCCGCGGTGGGCGACGAGGCGGTGTGAGCTCATGACGTCCGGATTCTACGACTCGAAGGGCCGCGCTTCCCGCGCTCAGCGCCGGATGACGCGCAGTTCACAGTCGATGATCGGGTAGTCGCCGAGCGCCGAACCCGGTCGCACGAGCAACGGCCCGGTCATGGTCGGCGAGGACAGCAAGAAGTAGAGCTCGTTGAAGCCCGGTCTCGCCGGAAGCTTCTCGCGGCGCTGGTGGCGATAGCCCCGCGATTCCTGCTCCATGTAGTAGACCGACGCATAGGAGGCCGCCGGAGCCTCGAAGGCGATGCGCAGGACGGCGACTTCGTGTCGCGCGTCGAGCCGCGGTTCGTCCACCAGGAATCCGCGCGTCAGCGAGTCGAGGTGCAGGACCGTCGGCTGCGATCCGCCGCCGCTGATGCGCGTGCGTTGGTAGCCCTCGAGCTGCGGATGACGTCCGGGCCCTGCCGCCGCGACTCGCACCTGATCCGAGGCGTCGAAGCGCTCCTTGATCTCCGCCTGCTCGAAGAGCGTCTGGACCGTCGGACGGATGCTCTCCGTGAAGCGATCGACGTAGACCTGGATCACGACATCGGGCTGGAGTTCTTGAATCGCCCAGACGGGGAACGAGTCGGTTCCCAAGGACTGCAGCCGCGAGAAGTGTTGAGCGAGGAAAGGGGCGAGAGCGACGCCGAAGGAGTCTCGGATGAACAGTGCGCGCGGAAGGCTCTGATCTTCCTGCGCGAAGAGTTGGCCCATGCCCTTCGAATCCTCTTCGCCGTGCTCGGTGCTGAGCCAGCCGCGGAGTGGTTCTAGCCGGTTCTCGGACTGTGTGAGCAGGTCGTCGAGGAACACGGTATCCGACTCGTCGTCCTGCTGCTTCATCGGAATCGCGGTAAAGTCGGTGAGCGGCCACGCTTGCATCTCGGGGAAGTCGGCGCGCAGCACGTCGAGGATCGCGCGATAGGCGTGGTGCGCGCCGCGCGGCGTCCAGTGCGTGCCGAGCGGATAGTACGCGTTGTCGTTCGGCGCGCTCTGCGCCTTGGCTTCGAGCACCGCCGGCATCAAGTCGAGCACTGCAACGTCCGAGTGTTCGCGCATGTACTCGAGGAACTGTTGTCGGCGACTCCTGCCGACGATGTCGTAGCGCTCGGGAAGCAGCTCGGGGTAGACGGCCGACTTGCTGGGAACGACGGCGAACACGAAGGGGATGTCTCGGGACGCCAGCCAGTCGCGACGGGCTTCGAGCGTCAGGCGCCAGTTCCCGAGGAGTTCGTCGCTGAGCGGGGCAACGCCGCGGACATCGTCGATGACGTGCGATGCCGTGGTGAACAGCCAATCGTCTTCGCCGAGCAGAATGCGCTTGCCCGGTGCACGTCGAAACGCGTGATACCAGGTGTGCGCGTGCAAGCGCAGCAGCGGTCCGCGCAGGCCGAAGCTGCGACCGAACCACGCTTGGTACTGCTCCGGAAAGTCGGCGAGTTGGTCGAGCTGCGGGCGCGGTGCCTTGAGAGCGGCGCGTCGTTCGCGCGCGAGAGTGGCGGCACCGTCGGCGTTCGGCAGGAAGGTCATGACGCCGGGGACGACGAGTGCTGCCGCAGCGATCAGGCAGTAGAACGCCTCGACGACCGGATGGCGGGTGCGCTCGACTGCAATGTTGTGGTTCGAGTCGGACATCAGAAGCGGAAGTAGATGAACGACTGGAAGCCGTTGGCGGCGATCAACACCAAGGACGCGCCGAGCGTGAGCAGCAAGCCGCAGGCTTCGACCAAGTCGAGCGCGAGCCGAGGCTTAGCGTCGGCAGGACGGGCCAGACGGTCACCGAGCTGCACGACGGCCGGCGTGGCGCCGATCAATCCGGCGAAGAGCGCCAGCGCGACGGGCGGATCGACGACGATCGCGAGCGTGTGCACCGGCAGGGCGGAGCTCGCTTGGCCCAGCAAGGCAGCTGCGTAGGGCGGGACATCGCTCAGGCTCTCGATGCGGAACAGCACCCAGCTCGCCATCACGACGGTGAGCAAGTACGCGTGTTGCGCGACGCGCGGCAAGCGTTCCAGCGCGCGACCCAATCCCGCGCGCTCCAGGATCAGGAAGCCGCCGTGGAACAAACCCCACGCGATGAAGGTCCAGCTCGCGCCGTGCCAGAGCCCGCAGAGCAGGAACACCAGCGTCAGATTGAAGTAAGTACGCGCCGGACCGCGGCGGTTGCCGCCGAGCGGAATGTAGAGGTAGTCGCGGAACCACGTCGAGAGCGAGATGTGCCAGCGACGCCAGAACTCGGTCAGCGAGGTCGCGATCAACGGCCAGCGGAAGTTCTCGAGCAGGCGGAAGCCGAACATCCTCGAGATGCCGATCGCCATGTCGGAGTAGCCGGAGAAGTCGAAGTAGATCTGCAGCGTGAAGGCGATCAGTCCGACCCAAGCGAGCGGAGTGGTCAGCTCAGCGGTCGGCGCGCTGAAGGCCAAGTCGGCGGGAACGGCCAAGACGTCGGCGATCAGCACCTTCTTGCCGAGACCGATCACGAAGCGGCGCGCGCCTTGCGTCACATCGGCGAGTCGCACGCTGCGCTGCGCGATCTGGTCCGCGAGGTCCTTGAAGCGCACGATCGGTCCGGCGACGAGCTGCGGGAACAGCGCGATGTAGAGCGCGAAGTGCAGCGGGTTGCGACGCACCGCGACGCGTTCGCGATAGACGTCGACGATGTACGAGAGCGCTTGAAAGGTGAAGAAGGAGACACCGATCGGCACGTGGATGGGCGCGAGGGTCCAGTGCTGCGCTACATCGACACCGGCGGCGACCAGCACGCCTTGCACTTCGTTCCACAGGAAGTTCGCGTACTTGAACGCGACCAGCACGCCGAGGTTGAAGGCGATGCCGGCGGTCAAGACCAGCTTGCGCGCGCGCGGTCCGGCGCCCAGCTCCGACAGCTTGCTGAGCTGCAGCGCGAGCACGTGGTTGACCGCGATCGACGCGAGCATCACGAACACGATCGCCTGCTCGCCCCAGGAGTAGAACAGGAGACTTACGAGCAACAACACCGCGTTCCGCAGCGCACGCGGAGCGAGCGCGACGACCAGCAGCGCAGCCGGAAGGAAGAGGAAGAGGAAGACGGGGTCGCTGAAGACCACGAAGCGATTCCGGGGAGTGCGAGAGCGAGGTGGGGAGTGACGAGCGCACGGGAAGGCGACTCGATGCTCTCCAAGCTACCCACGACCGTGGAGATTTCGAGGCGGCATTCCGCGCCTGGCGCGTGGAAGCGACGTGATGGGACGGTTAGCCTGTGCGGCCCGCCAAGTCGGCGGATTCGCGCGACCACCAGAAAGAGCTGAGGCAGGCCACCCACGGATGGCGAGACATCGCATCGCCTGGATGCCGGGAGACGGCATCGGACAGGACGTGATCGAGGCGGCGCGCCTCGCTCTCGACGCCCTGGGTCTGGACTACGAGGCCGTGCCCGTCGACGTCGGTTGGGACTGCTGGTGCCGTGAAGGTGATCCGCTGCCCGAGCGCAGCGTGGCGCTCCTGCGCGAGCTGCCGGTGGCGCTCTTCGGCGCCATCACGTCGAAGCCCGCGGCGGAAGCGGAAGCCGAGCTGGCGCCCGAGCTGCGCGGCCAAGGCTTCGTCTATCGCAGTCCGATCGTGCGGCTGCGCCAGGAGTTCCAGCTGGCGGTCAACCTGCGCCCCGCGAAGTCGATCCCGCACAACCCGCTGAACGCGCGCGACGACATCGACCTCGTCGTGTTCCGCGAGAACACGGAAGACCTGTACGCCGGACTGGAATACCACCCGGTTCCGGACGGCTTGCGCGCCGTCTTGTCCGAACACCCGCGCTGGGCGCCGTTCACCGACGTGCCGGCCGACGAGATTGCGTTGTCGCTGCGCGTCACGACGCGCCCGGGCTGCACGCGCATCTTGCGGGCCGCGTTCGAGTACGCGCGTTCCAACGCTCGCAAGCGCGTGACCGTCGTGGAGAAGCCGAACGTGCTGCGCGAGACCTCCGGCTTGATGGTGCGCATCGCGCGCGAACTGGCTCTCGAGTATCCGGAGCTCGAGCTGCGCGAAGCCAACGTCGACGCCTTTGCGATGGAGCTGGTGCGCGCACCGCAAGAACAGGACGTGGTTGTGTCGACCAACTTGTTCGGCGACATCGTATCCGACCTCGCGGCGCAGCTCGTCGGCGGGCTCGGTTGCGCGCCCTCGGCCAACTTGGGCGCGGAATTCGCGCTCTTCGAACCGATACACGGCTCGGCACCGGACCTCGCGGGGACCGGCAGGGCGAACCCGATCGGCATGCTCGGGAGCACCGTGATGCTGCTCGATCACTTGGAAGAGACGGACGCCGCGCGTCATCTCGAAGCCGCCCTGACCGCGACCGTCGCGGACGGGACCGTGCGCACGCCCGACATGGGCGGCACGCACACGACGATGGAACTGGCCGCGGAAGTCACGCGGCGGATCGGTGAACAAGACTGATGGAGACGAGCGAACTCGTGAACCAGCCGCCTGCTCTGACGGTGCAAGGACTCAGTCGGCGCTTCGACGGCACGCTGGCCGTCGACGACCTCTCGTTCGAGGTCGCTCGCGGCGAGATCCTCGGCCTAGTCGGCCCGAACGGCGCGGGCAAGACGACCACGCTGCGTTCCGTCGCGGGCATCCTGCCGCTGCAGGACGGCAAAGTCGCGATCGGCGGCTTCGATCTCGTCGCCGATGAAGTCGAGGCGAAGAAGGGACTCGCGTGGGTTCCCGACAACCCCGAGCCCTTCGACAGCTTGACGGTCATGGAACACCTCGAGTTCACCGCGAAGCTCTACCGCGTGAAGGACTGGCGACCGCGTGCCGAGATGCTGGTCGATCGTTTCGAGCTGACCGAGAAGACCACCGCGATGGGATCCGAACTCTCGCGCGGCATGCGCCAGAAGCTGGCGTTCTGTCAGGCGTGGCTGCCCAGGCCGCGCGTCGTGTTGATGGACGAACCGCTCTCGGGCCTCGATCCGCGCGGCATTCGTTCCGCGAAACACGCGATTCGCGAGCTGGCTGCCGAAGGCACGGCCGTTGTGCTGTCTTCGCACTTGCTCGAGCTGATCGAAGAACTCTCTGCGCGCCTCCTGATCATCGACCGTGGCAAGCGCGTGTTCATGGGAACGCTCGGCGAAGCGCGGGTGCACCTCTCCGCCGCCGAAGGCAGCAGCTTGGAAGACATCTTCCTCGCCGCGACCGGCGAGTGGCGCGACCCCACGCCCGAAGCCTCCACCGAAGCGGGAGCCGCTGAGTGATCGGAGGCGATCCGGCACTGCGCACCCTTGCGCGCCTCAAGTTTCGCGGGTCGCTGCGCAAGACGCGCAAGCGGCTCAAGACCTTCTCGGGCATCGTGTTCCTGCTGCTCGGCGGCGGTCTCGGAGCGTTCTGGCTGTTCTCCATCTACATGAGCGGAGAGCTCAAGAACGAGTCGGACTACTTCGCGGGCATGTCCATCGACTTGCGCGCGATGATGCAGGCGGTGATGGCCTTCTTCACGGTCGTCAGCCTCTCGAGCGCCGCGAACGTGCGCGGCCTCTATCTGCCGAAGAACGAGATCGAGACGCTCTTCGCCGCGCCGGTGTCGCGGCGCGACTTGGTGCGCTATCGCATGCAGAACGACGCCTGGCGCACGATGCTGGGTGGCTTGATCTTCGGCGTGATCATGATGCGGCGCGCGCCGGTCGGTCTGCACGGCTTGCTCGGGACGCTGCTGGCGTTGCTGACGCTCGTCGTCGTGCGTCAAGCGGTCTCGCTGTTGCTCGCGGACGTCACCGGACGCTTCGGTCATCTGTTCAAGCCCCGCGTCGCCAAGCTGGTTGCGATCGTCGGCGGCGTCGGTATCTGGATCTTCGTCATGACGCTGGTCATGGGTGATGACTTCCTCGTCGACTTCCTCGGCATCGAGAAGTCGAGCGAAGCGGTGGGCGCTGTGCTCGGACACCCGATCGTGCAGACCCTGCTGATGCCGTTCTATCCGCAAGCGGCCATGATCACGGCGGAGACGCCGCAGGCCTTCCTGCTGTGGAGTACGGTCTGCCTCGCGATCTACGTCGGGCTCTTCGAGTTCACCGCGCGACTGCCGATCGACTTTCGCGAGACCTCGCTCGAGACGTCCGCGACGATCGCCAAGAAGCTCGACAGAGTGAAGCGCGGCGGGGTCTTCAGCGCGGGCACCGTCGATCAGTCCGTCGCGAACAAGCGCGTTCCGTGGTTCTTCGGCCGCGGGGCCTTCGGCGCGGTGGCATGGGTCAAGGCCACCGAGATCATGCGCAAGGGCCAGCGCGGTCTGTTCGCTTCGCTGTTCGTCGTCGGCATGGTGACGGTCGTGATCTCGATGATCACGCGGGAACAGCCTGAGCTGGCCAGTGCGCTCGCGCCGCTGATCATCGCGGTCTTGGCGGTGCTCTACCTCTCGGGCGGCATGCGCGTCGACTTCCGCGGTGAACTCGACCGCATGGAACACATCAAGAGCTGGCCGCTCGCGCCTTCGCGACTCTTCACCGCGATCCTCTTGCCGCAGGTGGTGACGATCTCGGGGCTGGTTGCGCTCGCGATTCTCGGGCGCGCGGCTCTGCTCGACCTCTGGCATCCCGCGATTGCTGCGGCCCTGATCGTGCTGCCGTTCGCGGCTTTTGCGTGGATGGCCGTCGACAACCTCGTGTTCCTGTTCAAGCCGGTGCGCTTCGTTCCCGGTCAAGAAGGCACGTTGCACCACACGGGTCGTGCGCTCGTGCTGTTCTTCCTGCGGATGGTGATCTTCAGCGTGCTGATGGCAGTGATCGCGGCCATCAGCTTCGTTGCGGTGTGGGGCGCCGAAGAACTCCTGCAGTGGGGCGAGACGGCCAAGATCTTCACGATCGTCGCGGTCGCGTTGCCGATGTTCATCCTCGCGGACTGGCTGCTCAGTCTGCTCGGCGGGCTCTTGATCCAGCGCTTCGACGTCTCGCGCGAGACGGGTTGACGATCAGAGCGCCGCGGCCAAGGCGTGCGCCAGGTGCGGACGCAGTCGCTGTGCGATGCGCTCGTTCGCGTAGCCGACGTAAGAAACCGGCGTCGTCGCATCGAGCGGGAAGTCGAGCGCCGTGCCATCGGGCGCTTCGACGACGCAGCCGGCGGCGCGCGCCAAGTGCACGGCTCCGGCCAAGTCGTACGGTTTGGAGGTGACGGCTGCCTTGCCCTGACGCGTCGCAAGGAACGCGCGCAGGTCGCAGACGAAGCGATACTGACCCATCGCGAGCAGCGCGAGCTGTCCGGCGTTCGAGATGTACTGGTCGTCGAAGCAGTGCCGCGGGTCGACGCCTTCGTGCGACTCGACGCGCTCGAAGAAGGCGGCTTCGATCGAAGCGATCAGCGGGCGCCAGCGCGGTTCGTAGCGGAAGAACGAGAGCACGCGATGCTCGAGCTGGTCGTCGTCGGGATCGGCGACCAGGTCCCGGCGTTCGATCAACGCGCCGTCGTCGACGCGGCGCAGCTCGAGGGTCGCCGGACCCTGCGGGCCTGCTTCGAGCACGCGAAAGCTCGCCGCGCGTTCGCCCGGCAGCTCGGCGAGCAGTGATGCCGCGACTTCCGTCGAGCGCGGTTCGCTCGGACCGGCGGCGCACCACGCGATCTCGGTCCAGGCCGAGCGCAAGTCGAGCATCAAGTTGCGCGTGCCGTCGATCGGATCGAGCACGATGCGCGGACCGCCGTGGTCGAATCCGGAGCCCGAGTCGCTCACGTGCTTCCAGCCGTGATCTTCGGTGAACAGCGACAGTGGCTCGGTCGCGGCCAGTCGCGCCATCCAACGCGCTGCGACGAGTTCCGTGCCTTCATCGATCGCGTAGGTCAGGTCTCCGGCGCCGTGACGCAGCGGCTTGGAGTCGCGCTCGAGGCTCGTGAGGTCTTCGTGCAGGACGACGCGAATCGACTCGGCGAGCTCACGCAGGCGCTCACGCCAGTTCTGCGTCCAGCCCGTCTGCGCGAGTCGAAGTTCGTCGTGAGTCGGAGGCATGGACTTCTGGCGGCATCGCGGAAGGTCACTATCCTGGTGGAGCACTCCACCAGGCACGACAACAGCATGGCATACCGCATCCTCGAGCACGAAGGCGTCAAAGACGCGATCAGACGCATCGCGGAGGGCCTCGTCTCGAAGGTCAGCTCGCAAGTCGATGACGACACGCTGACCCCCGACCGCCGCGTGCACCGCGTGCGCACGACTTGCAAGCGCATGCGCGCGTTGTTGCGCGTGGTTCGGCCGGCGCTCAAGGACTCGACGTATCGCCGCGAGAACGCGCGCTATCGCGATCTCGCACGACTGGCTGGGGACGCACGCGACGCGCGAGTCGTCCTGGACTGCTTCGACGCGCTGGTGGGGGACGAACCCGAGGATCTCGCGCGAGCCGCGGGGCTGCGTGCGCGGCTCGACGATCGCTTGTTCGCGAGTGTCGGCGTGAACGATCCGGCTGCGGCACTGAGTGAAGTCCGCCCGGGTCTCGCCGCGGCGTGGACGGCGCTCGGGAAGCTGAAGCTGCGCGGCAAGGGCTTCGACTTGATCGGTCCGGGCTATGCGACGACCTACCAGCGCGGTCGGGACGCGTTCGAGCGCGCGTACCGGCGACCGTCCGCCGGCCGCTTCCACGAGTGGCGCAAGCAGGCCAAGTACGCGCTCTATCAGACGGAGTTGCTGGGTGACGTCTGGCGGCGGCCGATGCGCGAACGTCGACGCGCGTTCGCCGAGCTGGGGGACGAGCTCGGCGCGGAACACGACCTCTACGTGCTGCGCGGAGAGCTGCTCGGCCTGGGCGGCGGTGAGCAGCTCGACGACGTGCTGCGCGACCTCGAGTTCGAGCGCGGGCGCCTGCGCCTGCGCTGCCGGCGGCACGGAGATCGGCTCTACGCTGAGTCGCCGCGCGCCCACGAGCGCCGGATTCGGACGCTCTGGACCGCCTGGCGCCGTCCGAACTGAGCCGATTCGCCGTACGGCGTCGCTCGTTCCACCCGATCTCGCGGCAGGGCCCGCGCCGGGCTCGAATTCTGGGCCGGGCACACTAAACTCTCCGCCCGCCTTCTCTCTCCCTGCACACCTCTACAGACCATGACCGAAGTCCACGACGTCGTCATCATCGGCTCCGGCCCCTCGGGCTACACCGCCGCGATCTACACCGCCCGCGCCAACCTCAAGCCCGTGCTCTTCCAAGGCATGCAGCCTGGCGGACAGCTGACCATCACGACGGACGTCGAGAACTACCCCGGCTATCCGGAGGGCGTGATGGGTCCGAAGATGATGGAGGACTTCCAGGCGCAGGCCGAGCGCATGGGGACCGACATCCGCTTCGAGCAGGTGACGGAAGTCGACTTCTCCAAGCGTCCGTTCACGATCAAGACGGACTTCAACGAAGTCAAAGCGAACAGCGTGATCGTGTCCACCGGCGCCACCGCGAAGCTGCTCGGGCTCGAGAGCGAGTCGAAGCTGATGGGCCACGGCGTGTCGGCTTGCGCGACCTGCGACGGCGCCTTCTTCAAGGAGAAGGAGGTCCTCGTCGTCGGCGCCGGTGACAGCGCGATGGAGGAAGCGAACTTCCTGACGCGCTTCGCCAAGAAGGTCACGATCGTGCACCGCCGCGACGTCTTCCGCGCCTCGAAGATCATGATCGATCGCGCCAAGGCCAACCCGAAGATCGACTGGCTGCTCTTCAAGAAGATCAACGAGATCCACGCCGGCGACGACGGCAAGGTGAACAGCGTCACGCTCGAAGACACGCAGTCCGGCGAGACCACCAAGATGGACTGCGACGGCGTCTTCATGGCGATCGGCCACACGCCCAACTCGCAGGTCTTCAAGGGTCAGCTGGAGGTGGACGACGTCGGCTACATCAAGGTCACCAAAGGCACCTACACCTCGGTCGAAGGCGTCTTCGCCGCCGGCGACGTGATGGACAAGATCTACCGCCAAGCCGTGACCGCCGCCGGCACCGGCTGCATGGCCGCGATCGACTGCGAGCGCTGGCTCGAGCAGCAAGCGGGTCACTGACCCCAGCGCCGAGAAGTACGGTACCGCGTTCGATTTTTCCACATAAGCGGGGTGGCCGCGCCGACGGCGCGGCCACCCCGCTTATGTGGAAAAATCGAACGCGGTACCGTACTTCTCACTTCGGCGGACTTCAGAATGGCGCACATGAGTGAGAGACGCTTCAGCGGGCGCCACGTGCTGATCACGGGGGCGGGGACCGGGATCGGGCGGGAGATTGCGCGGCGCTTCGCGCGGGAAGGGGCGGCGTTGTCGTTGCTCGCTCGTGATGTGCAGCGGCTGGAAGCGACGGCGGATGCGATCCTTTCTGCGGGTGAGTGCGAGCTCGGCGTCCACGGCTGCGACATTCGCGACGCGGCGGCGACCAAGGCCGCCGTCGAAGCGGCCTGCAAGTCGCGCGGTGCGCTCCACGCCGTCGTCGCCAACAGCGGCATCGGCGGACCGAACGAAGCCGGCGACGGCGATCGCTTCGACGACCTCGTCGCGACGAACTTGATCGGCACCTACAACACGCTGCGCGCTTCCGAGGGGCAGCTGGCCAAGGGTCCCGACCAGCGCCACATGGTCGTCGTTTCCTCGATCCTCGCGCGCATCGGCGTGCCCGGCTACACGGGCTACTGCGCCTCGAAAGCGGGTCTCTTGGGCCTGGTTCGCGCGCTCGCGATGGAACTCGCTCCCGAGAACGTCCAGGTCAACGCGGTCTGTCCCGGCTGGGTCGACACCGCCATGGCGCGGGAAGGTCTCGAAGGGATGGCCACGGGCATGGGCATCAGCTTCGAAGAAGCGCACGATGTAGCGATGCAAGACGTGCCGCTCGGCCGCATGGGCAAGCCGGAAGAAGTCGCCGGCATGATCGCATGGCTGTGCAGCGCCGACGCGCACGGCGTGACGGGGCAAGCCCTCGACATCAATGGCGGCGCGTTCATGAACTGATCACGCGACTCACATGCGCATCGCACTCCTCGTCCATGGCCTTCCGCCGGAGCACTGCACCGGAGTGGAAGTGCACGCGCTCGCCTTGGCGCGGGCGTTGGCGGAGCGCGGACACCAGATCGAGTGCTTCACGCAAGTGACCGATCCGACGCGGCCGCACCTCTCTCAGGAGCGACGCGAACACTCGCGCGGCATCGCGATCACGCGCCTCGCGGTGAACGTCTCGGCTCAGGACGAGCGCGGTCGCCGCATCGTGCGCGGCGCAGCGGAAGCTTTCGCGCGCTTCCTGGACCGCGAGAAACCCGACGTCGTCCACGTCGAACACGCGCTGCGCGTCGGGCCGGCCGGACTGCAAGCCGTCCGCGAACGCGCGCTGCCGCTCATCGTGCAAGCGCACGACCCGCTGGCGATGTCGCTCGACTACTTGCTGCTGCGCACCGATGGCGCGCCGCTCGAGCTCGCTGAAGATGGCCGACCGACTGCGGATGCGCTGGCCCGCAATGCGCTCGCTCGCGCCTGTCTCGAGCGCACACTGCACACCGGTGAACACGGTGCGGTCGTGCTCCCGGACTGGCTGACGGAAGAACTCGCGACCGAGCTCGCGCAGCTGCTCGATGGCGAACTGGCCGGGGAACGAGCTGACGAGCACGAGCGGCTCGAGCGCGAACTCGCACGCGAGACGGACGAGTGGTGCGGCGCCTTCGCAGCCGCCGACCTGTTCTGCGCCTCGAGCGAAGGCCTCGCCGAGCTGCTGCGCGCCGCGGGCGTGCGCGTCGATCGCGTCGTGCCTTGCGGCATCGACGGTCGCGACTTACGCCGCCTGGCGGGCGGCCGTGCTTCACGTGCCGGCGCTCCGTTGCGCTTCGGCGTGCTGGGCGGCTTGCGTCCGCACAAGGGCGCGCAAGTCGCGCTCGAAGCCTTCGCGATCCTGCGCGAATCCGGCGTCACGGACGTGCAACTCGCGCTGCGCGGCGAAGGCGAAGGGCTCGAGACCCGCGCTCTGCAGACTCGCGCTGCCGACCTCGGCGCCGAGTGCACCGGCGCCTTCGATCCCACCGAGCTGCCGCAGCTGCTCGCCGGACTCGACTGCTTGTTGGTGCCCTCGATCTGGCCCGAGAACGCGCCCTTCGTGATCCGCGAAGCCTTCGCGGCCGGCGTGCCGGTGATCGCGTCGGAGATCGGCGCGCTGCCCGAGAGTCTCGCGCACGGCGGGGGCGTCTTGGTGCCGCCGAACGATGCGCCCGCGCTCGCCGCGTGCATGAGCCGCCTGATCGCCGACCGCGGCGCGTTCGACGAGCTGCGCTCCAGCATCCCGACGCCGCTCACGATCGAAGTCGAAGCGGCGCGTTGGGTGATGCTCTACGGCTCGCTCGTCGACCGCGCACGTGCCGAGCGTGAACGAGCTCGCGCCGCGCTGCCGACGCACCTCGCGGGTTTCGCTGCGCGCGCCTCCGCGCTCGAACGAGCCCCGCTCCGCGACTTGGTCGCCCGCGCGCTCGACGGCATCGACGACCTGACGGCGCAGCTGCTGCCGGATGCCGCGGATCGCGGGGGAGCGGCGCTCGCCGGCGCGCTCGAAGCGCTCGACGGCCCGCGCGAAGCACTCGCCGAAGCCGCGCGCCACGCAGCGTGGAACGCGTCGATCGCCGATGAACGCGGATCCGAGGTCGGCGACCTCGAACGCGCGCTCGTCTGGCGCGAAGAACAGCTGCAAGAACGCGAAGCGCGCCTCGCGTGGCGTGAAGAACGCTTGTCCGAGATCGAGCGTGAACGCGACTGGACCGCAGAACAACTCGCGGCGCGCGGCGAAGCGGTGGAAGCCGCCGAAGAACGCGCCGATTGGCTCGCGGAACGCGTCGAAGTCCTCGAGCGCGAAGCCGCCTGGCTGCGCGAAGGCTCTGAACGCGTTCAAGCCGAACTTGACGCCTCCGCTGCGGGACGCAAGACCGAAGCGGAAGAGCGCGAGTGGTTGCGCGGCTCGCTGGCCGATCGCGAAGCACACCTCGCCGAAGCGCAGAGTGTGCTGGAAGACTTGCGCGCCGCCCTGACCGCGCTCGAGGCCGAACGCGACTGGAAACAAGCGGCGGCGACCGCCGCGGAACAACGCGCCGAATCCGCCGAGCAACGCGCGGGGACGATGGAATCGCGCGCCACCGATCTGCACGGCCGCCTCGAACGGACGTCCGCCGAGCTGGCGGTGACCAGTGCTCACTCGCGCTTCCTGCGCGAAGAACTGATCGGCTTCGCGCGCGCCTTGGGCGTCGTCGTCGCCGACGACGCGCAGCTGCCCGTCGCGCTCGGCGCGGCGCGGGCCGAACTCGGCCGTCGCACGCGCGAACTCGCCTGGCGCGCCGAAGAGATGGCCCTCGCCGCCGGCGAAGCGAGCCGCGGACTGGCCAAGCACGTCGGCGCCGCGGCCTTGCGTCGTGCCCGCGAGTGGACGGAAGGAGACGCGTCATGACGCGCCCCGTCAGCGTCATCGTTCCGAGCTACGACGACCGCGAGCTGCTCGCGGCGAACCTGCCCGTCGTGCTCGCCGAACTCGAGCGCCGCGCGCTCGGCGACGAGCTGATCGTCGTCGACGACGGCGCGGACGGCCTCGCCGAGTGGGCCGCGGAACACGCGCCGACCGCGCGCGTCATCGAGCGCGAACGCAACGGCGGCTTCGCGGCCGCGGTCGCTTCCGGCGTCATGGCTGCGACCTGCGAGCTGGTGTTCTTGATGAACCCCGACGTGCGGCCGCGAACGGGATTCCTCGAGCCGCTCGCCCTCGAGCTCGAAGACGACTCCGTCGCGGCGGCTGCGCCCTACGTGCTGCTCGGCGGTGAACGGGCCGGCGAAGAATCGCTCTCACGCCTCGCGTGGAAGCGCGGTTTCCCGCTGCTCGAGCTGGCGGAACACGCCTTCGAGGCGGGGGACGAGAGTCCCGCGCTGCCGGCGGCCTTCGCGCTCGGCGGTGCATCGCTCTGGCGTCGCGCGGACCTGATCGGCGACGGCGCATTCGACCCGCTCTTCGAGCCGTTCTACTGGGAAGACGTGGACCGCTCGTGGCGGGCGTGGCGCGCCGGACAGCGCATCGTCGTCTGTCCTTCGAGCGTCGTCGAACACCACCACCGCGGCACGATCGGGCGCGCCGTTCCGTCGTCGCTGGTGCGCGCGGCGATCGAGAAGAACCGCCTGCTGTTCGTGTGGAAGCACGTCGACGACGAAGCGCGACTGCGCGAGCACCTGGACGGCTTGCGAGCGCGCTTGTTCGCCGCAGCGACGCGCGAAGACCGCGAAGCGCTGGTCTGGCTGTGCTTGGCGCTCGAAGAACTCGAAGGCGCGATTAAAGCGCGCCGCGCGTTGCCGCCGGCCGTAGCGGGGTTCGAAGACCTGCGCGCAATCAGCGACGCATCTCCGGGCTAGACCGCGCGCTAGACCGCGCCGCGCAGCACGGCTTCGAGCCGGTCGAGGTGCTGTTCGCGCGAGAAGGTCGCCGCGACGTGCTTCGCCGCGCGGCGGCCGAGTTCCGCGGCGTGCTGCGGATCACCGAGCAGCTCGTCCAGCGCCCGCGCGAAGCGTGCCGCGTCGCGATTCGGCACGGCGATGCCCGTCTCGTTGTGCTTCAACCAGTCGACGACGCCGCCGACCGCGAAGGCGACCACCGGCTTCTCGTGCGCCGCGGCTTCCAGCCCGACGAGGCCGAAGGGTTCGTCCCAGACCGACGGGAAGGCGACGACGGCCGCGCGACGGTAGAGCGTCTCGACTGCTCCCGGCGCTTGCCAGCCGGCGAAGCGCACGCGACCTCCGAGGCCTTCGTCCCGCGCTTTCTGTTCCAACCACTCGCGCGCCGGACCTTCGCCGGGGATCACGCAACGAAAGGGCGCATGCAGCGCGCTGAGCGCCGTGATCAGGTAGTCGACGCCCTTGTCGGGCAAAGTCAGGCGAGCGGGGCAGAGGATCAGCGGATCGTCCGAGGACAGGAAGTCCCGGAGTCCCGCGTCGAGCGGTTCCGGCTGCAGTTCGTCGCTGGACGAGCGCGTGAAGTAGGGGATCGTGTGCACGCGATCGGCCGCGCAACCGGCCAGCATGAGCTGGTCGCGCATGTAGCGTGAGGCACAGACCAGGCCGGCGGCCTTGCCGTGGCGCTCGACGTCGGCGAGTCGTGCGGCGAGCGTCGCGATCGGTCGCCGCAGCGCGAAGTTGCCGCCTGACTTGAAGCCCGAGCAACCGCCGCCGAGGTAGTAGCGTTCCAAGCAAGGCATCCCGAGCGCTTGGTGGCAGTTCGTGCCGTCTTCGAAGACTTTGTTCATGCCGGGGCAGAACAACGTGTGGTCTTGCACGTGGCGCACCAGCGGTGCGGCATCAGCCAGCGCGTCGAACGCGCGCGGCGCGAGCGATGAGAGCAAGTAGACCGCGTCTGTGCCGCGATCGCGCACGGCAGCGCGAAGCCCGCGACAGTCGTCGCGCGAAGGGCGATCCACGTCGAGAGCCGTCAGTTCGGCGCGTTCGACACTCGTGCCTTGGTCGCCGTGTGCGCACAACACGCGCACCTCGTGGCCGCGGTCCGCCAGCCCGCGCGCGACCGCGCCCGCGTAACGCTCCGACCCGCCGATCAGGTCGAAGCGCTTGGTGACGAGCGCGATGTGCATCAGGCTCCCGTTCCCCGCGAGAATGCGCGAACCCGCCCGTCGAAGCTCTCGACGAACGGGTTCGTGTGTTGTCGCGCGTCGCGCAAGGCGTCAGGATCCGATCGAGAGCAGGAACTCACCGTTGACCTGCGTCTTGCGCATCTTCTGGATGAGCATCTCCATCGCCTCGACGGGATCGAGCTCGTTGAGGACCTTGCGCAGCATCCAGACGCGGCGCATCTCTTCTTCTTCGAAGAGCAGTTCTTCCTTCCGCGTACCCGAGCGGTTGATGTCGATCGCGGGGAAGATGCGGCGGTCGGAGAGACGGCGTTCGAGCACGATTTCCATGTTGCCGGTGCCCTTGAACTCTTCGAAGATGACTTCGTCCATCTTCGAGCCGGTCTCGATCAGCGCGGTGCCGAGGATCGTCAGCGAACCGCCGCCCTCGATGTTGCGCGCCGCGCCGAAGAAGCGCTTCGGCATCTGCAGCGCGGTGGCTTCGATACCACCGGAGAGCAGCTTGCCGTTCGACGGGGCTTCGATGTTGCAGGCGCGCGCGAGACGCGTGATCGAGTCGAGCAGGATGATCACGTGGCGACCGGCTTCGACCATCGATTTCGCCTTCTCGATGACGCGTTCAGCGACCTGAATGTGGCGCCAAGCGGGTTCGTCGAAGGTCGAGGAGATGACTTCGTGCTTGTCGCCGGGGACGGAGCGCTGGAAGTCGGTGACTTCTTCGGGGCGTTCGTCGAGCAACAGCACGATCAAGTGCGCGTCGGGCGCGTTGACCACGATCGACTGCGCGAGCATGTGCAGCAGCACCGTCTTGCCCGTGCGCGGCGGCGCGACGATCAGACCGCGCTGACCGCGACCGATCGGCGTGATCAGGTCGACGATGCGCATCTCGAGCGGGTTCTCTTTCGAGCCCTCGAGGATGATCCGTTCTTCCGGGTAGATCGGCACCAGTTCCTTGAAGGGCACGCGGCTCTCGAGCACCTTCGGCTTGTCTTCGTCGATCAGCTCGATCGACTGCAAGCAGAGGTACTTCTCGTCTTCGGCCGGCGCGCGCAGTTCGCCGCGCAGCGTCATGCCCGACTCGAGCTGGTACTCCTTGGCCAGCGAGGGCGGGACGTAGACGTCTTCCTGGCTGGGCATGTAGTCGTTGTGCGGGAAGCGCAGGAAGGCGTGGCCTTCGGCGACGACTTCGAGCAGGCCTTCCGCGATCACCGGAACGTGACCGCGAAGGCGCTTCTTGCAGATCGCCCAAGTCACGTCACGACGGTTGCGCGTGTCGTTGTCGAGCGCCTTCGCCTTGTTCGCGAGTTCAACGAGTTCCGCGACCGAGAGCTGGTGCAGCTCGGTCAGTTCGGTGGCCTTCGCCTTGGTCTTGCGCGTCGGCTTGGGGAGTGTCGCGATGTGTTCCGCGAGGGCTTCTTCGTCGAAGTCGGCCGGTAGCGCGTCGTAGTCGAGGCGCACCGGGCCGTCTTGGCCCTGCTGAGGAGCGTTGAAGCCCTTCTTCTGGAACTGTCGCTTGTACTTCTGCCGCTTCTTGTGGGCGACCGCCATGTGTGCGTCCGTCGGTGGGGTGGAAACGAGCGAGCCCGCGACGCGGGTGGGGGATTGCGTTACTCGCGCAGCCCTTCGGCGGTGAGGATGGCCTCGACCGCGGACTCGAGTTCGGACAGCTCGCCGCGATTGTCGATCACGTAACGCGCGCGGGCGCGTTTCGCGGACTGCGGGAGCTGCGTGTCTTCCCTGCGTGCCACTTCTCCGGGCTTCCAGCCTCGATTCTCCACGGCGCGCGCATCGCGTGCCGCGGGGTCCGAGTCCACGTAGACCAAGAAGTCGCACTCTTGGACGAGCCCGTGGTGGGCGTCGTTCTCGAGCAGCAGGGGGACGTCGAGGACGATCGGGCGGCGCCCGGTGACGCGCGCATCGTCCAGCTCTGCCCTCATCCTCGCACGGACGGCCGGATGGATCCAGCTCTCGAGCCGGCGCTTCGCATCCGGGTCGGCGAAGACCCGGGCGGCGATCGCGGGCCGATCCGGGGCTCCATCGGGCCCCAGGATGCCCTCACCGAAGGCCGCGACCAGCTCTTGGACCACTTCCGGGGAGTTCAGAGCGGCCCGCGCGTGGTGATCCGCGTCGATCACGACCCCTTTCGGACCGGCGAGCTGCCGCGCCGCCGCGGACTTGCCGGAGGCGATGCCGCCCAGGATGCCGATCGTCGGTCCGCCGGGGCGGGAGGGGGGGCTGTTCAATGGATGCTTGCTTTGCGAAACCGGCGCGGCGTGGGTCGGTAGCCTGGGCTCCGAGGGCGACTGCGCCTCGGAGGCTCCGTGCGCCCGTGGCGCGGTGCACAGGTTACGACACCCCGCGGGGGGGTCAAGGCGTCCGGTTTCCCCTGGACGCGCGGCGTCCCGGTCGGGTATCAACATGCGCCGCGAGTCCTCGCCCGCGCCCCTCCCCAGGGGCTTCGTTCGGTCCTCGCAGCACCCCTCAGCCCGTCGGGCCGCTCTTCCCTCAGGGCGCCCCAATCCAGGGCGCCGCAATCCCCACCCCTCCGAGACTTCTGGACCCCCAGAGGACCCCTCGTATGACTCACACTGCCCGCCGCGGCGCCGCGCGCGTCAACGTCGTCTGGCTCATCGCCGTTCTGGTCTTTGCCTTCATCGGCATCGGCCTCGCGATCGCTTCGAACAAGGACACCGAGAACGCGCGGAACGCCATGAAGCTCGCCCAGGCGAACGAGCTTGCCGCGAACAACAAGTTCGATGCTGAGGTGAAGTACCAGCGCGCCGTGAAGGAAGCCTTCGGTTGGTACGACGAGACGGACGCGAACTCGAAGACCGAAGTCGACACCGCCAAGACCGACATCGCGGCGACCCGCGACGCGTTCGGTCTCGACGCTTCGCTGACCACCGCGCAGCAAGTTCTGCGCGAAACGGTCCCGGCCTACCGCGCCCGCGTGCGCCGCATCGCCGAGCTCGAGGCGGAGATCGCGACGCTGCGCGGCGACATCGCCGCCAAGGTCGCGGCGCAGTCGACGCTCGCCTCCGAGAAGGACGCGATGATCGCCGACCTGACCGGTCAGCTGAACGACTTGCAGCAGCAGTCGGCCAGCCGCCAGGCCGACCTGGAATCCGAACTCGCCACCGTGCGCTCGGGCCTCGGCAACGCCGAATCCCGCATCACGCAGCTGCGCAACGAGATGGACGACCAACAGCGCCGCCACAACGGCGAGCTGGCCGCCAAGACCGTGCGTCTGCAGGAGATGGGCAACAAGCTCGCCTTCCTGCGCGAGCCGGAACAAGCTGACGGCCGCGTGCTCGAAGTCGACGAAGCCTTGGGCCTCGCGTGGATCGACCTCGGCAAGCAAGACCGCCTCTTCCGCGGCATGCGCTTCCGCATCGTCGACGGCCGCCCCGGCCGCAGCGGTGATCTCAAGGCGATGGCCGAAGTCACCCGCGTCGAAGCCGACATGGCCGAAGTGCGCCTCTACGAGCAGCGCGATCGCTTCAACCCGCCGGTCCCCGGCGACGTGATCTTCAACCCGCTGTACGACCCGCAAGGCATCCGCAACGCGGTCTTCGTCGGTCGCTTCTCGGGCACCTACAACGAGAAGGAACTGCAGGCGCTGCTCTCCGAGATCCGCGTCAACATCCAGCCCACGGTCGACAAGACCACGGACTACCTGATCGTCGGCGCCGAGCTGTACTTCGACGAAGACGGTGAGCCGCTGGAAGATCCGATCCAGCCCTCGGAACTCGAGGAGTACAAGAAGGCCGTCGCCGACGGCGTCCAGATCGTCCCACTCAAGCAGGTCATCGAGTACTTCCGCAAGAGCAACGTCTGAGCGGCTTTCAGCGCTGAGGCCTTCCTTCGAACGGCCTCTGCAAAGCATCATGACGGGCGGGCGCCGAGAGGTGCCCGCCCGTCTGCTATTGCCGCCCCCCGTCGATGGAAGAACCGCTCGAGAACGAAGATCAGGTCGAAGCGTCGCGCATGACGCTCGGCGAACACCTGGACGAGCTCCGGGTGCGCTTGATGCGCTCGGTGATCGCGCTCGGGCTCGTCATCTCGGTGGCGTACTTTTTCTACGAACCGATCATCGCGGTCGTCCTGCGCCCGTACCACCAGGCGGTCGCGAACCTCCAGGTCGACTGGGCGCAGATCCAGCTCGAGCACTGGCAAGCGGATGAAGGCGCGCCGCGCACGAAGTACTTCGTCACGGCGGAGCTGGACGACATGCGCCCGCTGCAGACGCTGCGCACCGATCCGCGCGCGGACGGAGCGAGCACCGGCATCTTCTTCATCCTGAAGTGCTGCCTCTACTTCTCGCTCGCCGTCGCCGGCCCCTACATGCTCTGGCAGCTTTGGCAGTTCATCGCCGCGGGGCTCTATCCAGCGGAACGTCGTGTCGTCTATCGGACCTTTCCGTTCGCGGTGGGCCTCTTCACGACGGGCGTGCTATTCGGCTACTTCTTCATGGTGCCGTACGCGTACTACGCCTTGCCGGCGATGACGCTCGAGCAGGTGCAGTTCGACGGGGAGATCTCGAGCTACTTCCTGTTCTTGCAGAGCCTCTCGCTCGGACTCGGCATCGTGTTCCTGCTGCCGATCGTCATGCTCATGCTCTCGCGCTCCGGCGTCGTCGATGCGAAGAGCTACGGGAACTACCGCAAGCACTTCCTGGTCGGCGCGCTGCTGTTCGCGGCCGTGCTGACGCCGCCCGATCCGATGACGATGGTCATGATGGCGACGCCGATGATCGTGCTCTATGAAGTCGGTCGACTGCTCGGCCTCGCCGCCGGCAAGCGCGCCGCGCAAGCCGCAGAGGCCTCGGACTCCGTTCCGGAGGTGTCGTGAGCCCCAAGACGCCCGATCCGCGGCGCGGCCGCGTCGCCCTCGTCGCCGTGGGGGACGAGCTGGTGCGCGGAGAACAACGCGACGCGAACCTCGCGTGGCTCGCGGAACGCCTCGGCGAATACGACCTGTTGTGCGACGAGTTGCGCTTGCTCGGTGACGACGAAGACGTGCTCGCCGCCGCGCTCTCCGAACTCTGTGAGACGCGCGAGTTGGTCATCACGACCGGCGGGCTGGGGCCGACGCTCGACGATGTGACGCGCCACGCCGCGGCGCGCGCGGCGGGCCGCGGACTGGTGCGCGACGACGCCTCGCTCGAAGTGATCCGCGCCTGGTTCGAAGGCCGCGGCCGCGAGATGGCGGCGTCGAACGAACGGCAAGCGCTGATCCCTGAAGGCGGCGTGGTGCTTCCGAATCCCGTCGGAACCGCGCCGGGCTTCCGCGTGCCGGTGCGTGGCGGGATGCTCGCCGTGCTGCCGGGGCCGCCGCGCGAGATGCAGACGGTCTACGCGACCGCGCTCGAGCCGTGGCTCGCGGGACGCGAACGCGAAGGGGCTCGCGCCGGCGCGAAGTTCTTGCTGCACGGTCTGTCGGAGTCGGTCTTCTCCGACTTGGCGGGGGACTGGATGGAACGCGGCGCGAATCCGCGCATGGGCGTGCTTGCGGGGCGCGGGATGCTGCAGGTCAAGTTCGAGGCGTGCGCGACCGCTCCGGCCGAAGCGGCCGCGATCCTGGACGCACGACGCGCCGAGTTCAGCGCACGCTTCGCCGAGTGGTGTGTGTGCGAGGGCCCGGAGCGCTCGATCGCGCCGGTGCTCGCGCGCCTCCTGATCGAGCGCGGACTCACCGCGGCCACGGCGGAGTCCTGCACCGGCGGCCTCGTCGCCGAGCTGCTGACGCGCGAAGCCGGGATCTCGTCGAGCTTCCGCCAAGGCTGGGTGACCTACTCGAACGAGTCGAAGTCGAACGCACTCGGCGTGCCGCCGGACTTGATCGCCACCGCGGGCGCGGTCAGCGAAGCAGTCGCCGGCCGCATGGCGAGCGCAGCGGCCGAGCGCGCCGCAGCGGACCTCGCCGTGGCCGTCAGCGGCATCGCCGGCCCCGACGGCGGAACGCCCGAGAAACCGGTCGGAACGGTCTGTTTCGGCCTCTCAGCGCGCGGCAGCGTGCAGACCCTGACGCGGCACTATCCCGCGCGCGGTCGCGCCTACGTCCGCGAGTGGGCCGCGCAAGAGGCGCTGGTCCTGCTCTACCGGGCCGCGCTCGAGCTCGACTGACCCGTCGCGCGTATTTTCCCTGCGTTCACGGCTTCGAGGGCTTTTCCCCGGCGAGGGTCGCTGCTATCTTGTCGCGCCTTCGGAACGCCGTTCGCGGAGTTCCGGCCTTACCCCATGGTGTAATTGGCAACACAACTGGTTTTGGTCCAGTCATTCCAGGTTCGAGTCCTGGTGGGGTAACCATCCCTCTCTCGCGTGGCGCGCCAACGCCGCGCAGCGCTCGGCAGCAGGCGACGAGAGAGCGGAATCGACGAGGAGATCCTCGTCTTCGGGCTCAGTCCTTCCCGCTTCAGTGGAAGAGGTCTGCTCGCCGTTCGCCCCAGGGACGCGCCGCTCATAGCATGTGGCGAACCCATCCGCCGATCCGGAAGGAACCCTCTATGCCTGTACTGCGAAGCTGCCTGCGCCTCCTCGTCCTCGCTGCCCTCTTCACCTTCGCGCCTTCGGCGCAGGCGGAAGGTCTCGTGCAGCTCAGCTTGCACGGCGAGCTGTCGGAACCCGGCGGCGCGTTCGTCCAGGTCGAGGTGGACGTCTGGAGTTCCGAGACCGGCGTGAAGCGCCACGACCTGCACGCACACCTTGCGCGCGGCACCAGCGCGCACGACTTGGCCTGTCTCATCTACACGCGCCTCAGCGATGCCGGCGTCAAGGTGCACTTTCCGAGCCAAGCGATCGGCGAGCCGCTCGAAACGCATCTGTTCATCGAACAGACGACCGCGATCAACGTGCGCCTCGGCTTCGGCTTGTGGTGCGAGGTGACGACCTGCGAGGAAGCGCCGCAGTGGATCCGCTTGGTCGAGCCGCAGCTCGCCAAGGGCGGTGCCAAGCTCGCGCTGACCGCAACGACGTACCACGAACACCTGAAGCGGCCCGGTCGCTTGAAGCTGGAAATGCCGATCACCACGGAATCGAACACGGCGTCGATCTCGCAGACCCTCTCGAAGCTCGCGTCGGAGAACGGATGGGTGGGGGAACGGCCCAGTCCCGACAGTTGGTCACCGATCAGGTCGGATCTCGGCGCGGCCGTAATCGCGTGCAACATCCACTTCGACTCGCGGCAATCCGACTGGCGTCTCGAGGTGCAACTATTCGTTCCGGGCAGCTGACCGCTGAGTGCTAGTACCCGAGCGCACGCAAGATGCGCAACGCTTCAGGGTCTTCACGGCCCAGCTCCTCGCGACGCTCTTGCAGCTCGCGAGCGAGCTTGCCGAAGTGTTCGTCGGCGGTCGAGAACCTCAGCAACTCGGCGCGCAAGCGCTCGAGCGGGGCGTTCGCCGGCGGAGCCTTCGCCAGGTTGGTGGTTTCCGCCGGGTCCTGTGCAAGGTCGAAGAGTTCTTCGCCGAGCAGGACCAAGCGGTCGCGTCCGGGCCGTTCGAGGTCGGGCAAGTGCGTGTAGCGACGCAGGAACTTCCAGTCGCCGAGGCGCACGGCCTTCGTCTGCACGGCCTGCGACTTTTCCGCGCGCTCGACCTTCTCGCTGAAGACGGGGCGCGGCGCTTCGTCGGCTTCGAGCAAGCGGGCGCGCGAAGTACCTCGCGGGCCGTCGCCGGCTGACGCGAGTCGCGGCAAGCGCAACAGATCGAGGAGTGTCGGCGTCAAGTCGCAGAGCGAGATGTCGCCGCTTCTCACGCCGGGCGGGCCGCGTTGTTTCATCGACTCGGGCAGGCGCAGGATGCCGGGGACGCGACACGTCGCCTCGTACGCGTAGCGGCCGTGTTCGAACCAGTAGTCGTGTTCGCCGAGGCTCTCGCCGTGATCGGCGACGATCAGGACGATCGTGTTCTCGAGCAGCTGTTCGGCGCGCAGCGCGTCGAGCAAGCGACCGATCTCCGCGTCGGTGGCGAGCACTTCGCCGTCGTAGCGATCGATCACGCGCGCCGCATCGATGCGTCCTTGTGCGTCGCGGTCTTCCGGCAAGACGTTGTACTCGGCGATCCACTGCCGCCCCGTGCCATCGGGCGCCGGCGTCGAAGCCGGCGGAATCCAGCGCGGTTCGGGGCTTTCGAACACATCGTGCTCGGCCGGCGGCTCGTAGAGCCCGTGCGGATCCATGTAGTGCAGGTACAAGAACCACGGCTTGCCGTCGCGCACGAACGGGCGTTCGGGGCCGGCTCCGGCAGCGGGTTGTTGCGACAAGTCGAGCGCACGCAGCGCTCCGTCGGTCAGCGACACTGCGCCGCGTTGCGGGACGTCTTCGGGCGGAACACCCTGCAGCTCGGGCAGGTCTTCGACCCACATGTCGAAGCCGTCGGCGAGTCCGGACAGCTCATCCTGCAGCACGTAGTTGCCGACGATCGCGCCCGTGCGCCAGCCGGCGTCGGACAAGCCGTGCGCCAAGGTCCGCACCCCGCGAGGGAGCGGTGTCGTCAGGTCGCGCACGCCGTGATCGTGGGGATAGAGCCCGGTCAGCAGACTGGCGACCGCGGGCGTGGTCTTCGCGCGCGGCGACTGCAAGTGCGTGAAGCGTAGCCCTTCCTCCGAGAAGGCATCGAGCCGCGGAGTGGTGATCCGATCGCCCGCGCTTCCGACGCGATCCGCGCGCAGCGTGTCGATCACGATCACGAGCACGTTCGGCTTCGGCGTCTTGCGCGCGCAGCCGAGTGGAATGACGAGCGCCGCCGCGAGGCAGAGCGCGAGGGCGGGGAGGAGGCGAGGGCGGCGGAGGCGCATGGGGGGAGACTATAGCGGGAGGAAGGGGGGGGCGGTGTCGCGTGCGGAGCGAGGTCGGGGGTCCTCGACCGGAGGGACGCGAAGGCATCGTGAGCGGGATGGCCGGGTGGGAGGTTCGGCGCGGTCTGCGGCATGGCCGGGTGGGAGCGCAGGCGAGGTGGGGGGTGGAAGGGGCGGGAGGTCTTGGGGGTGCGGAGGGTTGGGAGGGCCGAGGAAGGCAGGGAAGGCAGAAGAGGCACCGAAACCAGCTGAGCGGCCCAAAGTCGTTGAGCCGTGTTCGTCGATCGATCCCCTTTTGCAGAGCCCCGCGGAGCGGAGCCTTGCGGAGCGGGGGCGAAGCGGGGCGGTACTCCGTGGCACCTTCACGCAACGCCCTGCGCCCCTCAATCCGCCGCGAAGCGCAGGCGCAGGATGCGTTCTTTCTGACCCTTGAGCGTTACGGAGCGGCTCTTCTCGCGGCCCTCGTCGTCGGTGCCGACGACGCGGTACTTGCCGGGAGGGAGGGGGCCGACTTCGCGTTCGGTGGTGTTGAGGCCGCGGGTCATGCGCTCTTGGAAGCTCGTCATGGAGCGCAGGCCGGAGACTTCGCGGCCCGCTTCGTCGGTGACGGAGAGGCGCATGCGGACGGGGTTGCCGTCGGCGTCTTCGGCGCGGACGATCAGCATCGTCGAGTCGGAGAGCGTCAGGTCGACTTCGGTGCGCTCGTCCTCGCGGACGGTCACGCGCACCGGATCTGCGGCCGCGTTCGTGCCGCGCGCTTCGATGAAGACTTCGCCGGCGGGCAGGCCCTTGTAGACGAAGCGACCGTTGGCGTCGGTGGAGACGGAGCTCACGCGCGCCAACAGGGCACCGCCCGAGTCGCGCACGTAGAGCGCCACTTTGGCTTGCGGTTCGCCGTCCGGTCCGAGCACGCGGCCCGCGACTTCTCCGGACTTGCCGAGCCGCACGCGCAGCTCCGGCGTCTCGGCGCCGTCGCGCACTTCGACGTCCGGGATCACGGTGGCCGCGAAGTCGCCGCCGCCGCCGAAGAAGCTCGCTCCGCCGGCGCGCAGGTCGTAGACGCCGGCTTCGAGGTCTTCGAAGGAGAAGCGCCCTTCCGCGTCGGTGCGTTCCATGTTGCCCATGCCCATGCCGGTCACGGTCGGCAAGCCGGTCTTGCGTTCCAGCGTGACCATCAGCTCTTTGAGCGGGCCGCCGTCACTGCCGAGGACGATTCCGCGGATCGCACCGCCGGGCAGCTCGAGGTCGAGGCGGAAGTCCGCGCGTTCCGGAATCACGACGGGGAACTCGCTGCCCGAGCGACCGAAGCCGGAGCGCGTGTAGACGACCGTCGCGCGTCCCGCGCCGTCGATGACCAGCTCGTACGAGCCGTCCTTCTTCACGTCGGCGGGCTCGAAGTTGTCGAGCACCGAACCGCCCTCGCGCATCACCGTCACCATGCCGCCGTCGACCGCTTGGCCGGACTTCGTGACGCGACCGTGGATGCGCACGGGAGCTTCGGGCGGCGCGCCGAGCACCACTTCGGTGACTTCGCCGTCGACGACGGTCGCCGAGGTCATCTCCATCATCTTCATGAAGCTGGCAGGGGAGGGGTTGTCGTTGCCTTCCATCTCCTTCTGCAGCTTGCCCATGTCGGGTTGCGACATGACCTGGTACGAGCCGGGTTCGAGGCGATCGAGCGTGAACTCACCGCGCGCATCGCTGGTCGTCGAGTTCCGACTGCCCGGCGTGCCGCCTTGCGTGAAGGCCATGATCGAGCGACCGCTGTCGGGTTGGCCTTCGGCGTCGTAGATCACGCCGTGCACCGTGCCGCCGCGGCGCAGTTTGATGACCAGCGCGGTCAGCGCGTCACCGATCTTCAGCTCGAGCCCGCGCGCTTCACTGCCGGCCCAGCTGCTCTCCGACGCGAAGAGTTCGTAGCTGCCGGAGGGGAGACCCTTCAGCACGAAGCTGCCGTCTTCCTTGGTGTAGGCGGTTTCGGAGTCCCCGCCGAAGCTCATGCCCCAAGGCGTCGAGTTGACCGTCGCCGGGTCGCGCAGCGAGACGGTTGCGCCGCGCACGGGATTGCCGTCGGGGTCGACGACCGTGCCCGCGATCGATGCAGCGGCGACCATGCGCACGACGACTTCTTCGCCGTTCGCGAAGATCTCGAGCGGGTCGACTTCTTGGACCAGCTCGTCTTTGAAGGCGTTGACGGTCCAGCGACCCTTCCAGATGCCTTCGACGAGATAGCGGCCTTGTTCGTCGCCTTTCGAGACGTTGAGCTCGGGCTCGAGCAGGAGGTCGCCGCCACGCAACCGGCCGAAGAGATCGTTCTCGTCGTTGATTTCGTTCACAACCACCTTCGCGCCGAGCACGGGTGCGCCGCTCGCATCGACGACGCGCACCATCAGGCCTTGCGGCGGTGCGACGGTGAACTCGAGGCCGGACGTGCCGGCAGCGATCTCGAGTTGCGTGTCGCGCCACAGCGCCTCGTCAGCGGCTTTCCACTCCGCAGCGACTTCGTACTCGCCGGGGGCGAGGCCGGTGATGCGGAAGTTGCCGTTCTCGTCGGCGACGGCTTCGAACTCGGACGCTTCGTCGTTTCCGCCCCAGCGTCGCGGGCGGCCTTCTGCCTGGATGGAGTCGGTTGCGGTGACGAGCGCGCCGCTCGCCGCCGCGCCGCCTTTCGTGACGACGCGGCCTGCGATGGCGAGGCCGCTCGAGAGCGTCAAGTCGACGCCCGCGCGCACTTCCGTGTCTTGCACGTCGAGCTCGGGGAGCTGTTGTCCGACGTATCCGTCGGCCGTCGCGGTCACGCTGCCCTTGCCGGGCCGCACGCCGTAGAGCATGTAGCCGCCCTGCGCATTGGTCGTCGCGGGATCGCGGACCTGGCCCATCGTCGCGAAGCGGTTCGCGGACTCCCACTCGACTTCGGCGCCTTCGATCGGTTGCCCGCGATCGTCGGTCACCGTGCCGCTGATGCGCGCGCCGAGCTTGAAGGCCAAGTCTTCGTCGCCGGTCTGCGCGGGCTCGAGATCGATGCCGAGCTTGCTGAAGGTCGCCCAGCGCTCGGGCGACGAGCGCAGGATCCAAGTGTTGTCCGTCGGGAGTCCGCCGAAGGTGGCGCGGCCTTGATCGTCGAGTCGCATCTTGCGCTCGTTCGTGCGACCGCCCCACATCCCGCCGCGTCCGCGCGGCATGCCGACGAGCTGCACTTCGATGCCGCCGACTTGTTCGTCCGCCGTCGCGCCGGCCGGGCGCAAGGCGGTGACTTCGAGTGCCGCGCCGAGCGTCGGCGCGAGTTGCAGATCCGCCGTGCCCTCCGACAACAGCATCTGTTCCAGATACAGCCACTTCGAGTCGAGCTGCAAGCGCGACGCACCATCTGCACTCTGACGGAAGCGGAAGTACCCGTTCTCCACCGGAACGCGCCGCAGGTCCGAAGGCGGATCGAGCAGCAACTCGCTCCACTCTTCCGCGTCGAGACTCCGACGCCGCTCGAGCACCCACACACCGAGGTCTTCCTGCGGAGCGCCGACCGGCACGATGACCGTGCCCTGAACCCACTCGCCGGTGCCCGCGGACTCGCGGTTCGCCGCTTCGCGATCCCCTTCGGCCGCGAGCCCCGCCGCGAGCCCGTTCGACTTCTCGGCCGGAGCCGCCAGCTTGCCCGCATCCCGCTCGAGCACCTCGGCCCCGTCATCACCCGCCTCGAGCACCGAGCTCGCTCCATCGTCCGGATCGCTCAGGAAGGAGGCGATGAAGCCGGCGGCGACCAGAGCGCCGATGAGCAAGAACAGCAGGATAAGCGGGCGTTGCATGGGGATGCTTCGGTGGGGGCTGGGGCGTGGCGGAGCGATTGGGCCGCGTCCATTCTCCGCCCGGACGACGCGGCGTCCAGGGCGCGGAGGATCTCCGCGCTGCTACGCGCGAGAGAGGCGATCAGTTTCGACTGAACGGAATCCGTTGAACAGATCCCGAGAGCGATGCGGATTCGCCCTCGTCCGAGGTCAGTCCCCAGCGAAGCGCAGTCGCAAGACGCGCTCACGAGCCGCCTTCAGAGTGACCGTTCGACGCTTCTCTCGGCCTTCATAGTCGAAGGCGGTGACCGTGTACTTGCCGGGCGGCAGCGGGCCGACCGTGCGTCGTGTGTTGTCGATGGCGCTCGTCATCCCGGTCTCCAGGTCGAAGCGGGAGCGCATCGCCGCGTGTTCGCGCCCCGCAGAGTCGACCACCGTGAGGCGCATACGAGTCGGTTCGCCGGCGGAGTTCTCCGCATGCACGGTCAGGAGCGTCCCGGCGATCACGCGCAGAACAACTTCGGCCTCCTCGCCGGGAACGATCTGCACGGCCACGGGTTGAGAGGCGCCCTCCGGGGTTCGCGACTCGACGAAGAGCTCGCCGGGGGGCAGGCCCGGATGGCTGAAGTGACCGTTGGCGTCGGATTCGACCATGCTGATGCGCGAGACCAGCTGTCCGGTCGCGTCGCGCACGAAGATCGACGCTCTCGCTTGCGGGTTGCCTTCCGCATCGATCGCGCGACCGACGAGTGTGCCGCCGGCTTCGATCTCGACGGTGATCTCTGTCAGCTCGTTCGTGTCGATGGTGATCCCCGAGACGACGCGAGCCACCGGTTCGCGGGAGTCCGAGTCGAGGCCGACTGTCATCACGCGCAAGTCGTAGACGCCTGCAGTCAGACTCTCGAACTCGAAACGCCCCCGGGCATCCGTCCGCGTGGAGTTGCCCAGCCCGAAGCCGAGTTCATGAGTGACTGCTTCGTGCGGATCGAGCATGACCGTCACGCCCTGGAGCGGACCGAGCTTCGAGACCACGAGACCGTGCAGACGCCCGGCGGGAAGCTCGACATCACAGCGCCACTCGGATTGCTCGGGGATGTCGATCGGTTGCGACCAACCGCCGAATGCGGACATGTCATCGGTGAACACCAGCGTAGCGGGGCCGTGGCCGTTGACTTGCAACACGTAGCTTCCGTCCGCCTGCACCGAGGCGCTGTCAAGGGCGTCGAGCATCGAGCCGCCTTCGCGCAGGATCGCTATGCTGCCGTGACGCGCGGCGACGCCCGCTCGAGTCACGCGGCCGAACACGCGCACGGGAGACCCGGGGCGTCCGCCGAGTACGACTTCGGTGATCTCGCCATCGACGACGACCGCGGTGGTGATCTTGAGTTCCCTCATCATCTCGTCCGCTGAGACATCCCGGCTGCTTCTGGGCTCAGCGAAGCCGAACTCGTACTCCGGCTGCGCAATGACCTGGTACTTGCCTGCGGCGAGGCCTTCGAGCTGAAATCGACCTTCGGCGTCCGACACGGTTCCGCGCTGAGCTCTGCCAAAGGTCTGCCCGGCTTCGATCGTGAGACCTGCGGCAGGCGAACCGTCCGATCCGTACACGATGCCGTGGATCGCGCCGCCGGCCTGCAGCTGCAAGCGAAGGTCCGTCTTCGCGTCGTGAGCGTTTAACTCGATTCCCTGAATCGCGCTGGTGGCGAACTCATCGTGTTTCGCCCAGAGTTCGTAGCTGCCGGGAGGAACTTGGCCAATGCTGAAGTGTCCCGACTCGTCAGTCTTCGCGCTCTTCGAGTTGCTCTGCTTCAGCGAGTCCATCAATGTGACACTTGCTCGAGACACGGGATTGCCTAGTGGGTCGAGCACGATGCCGGACACGGCGGCCATCCGGCTCAAGTGAACGGTGACTTCCGCGGTGCGCGTGACTTCGATCCGCAGCGCCTCTTCAGGCTGCACGTAGTTCGGAGCTTCGGCGTAGACGTACCAGGTTCCGTGCCAAACGTTCTCGATGAAGTGGCGACCGTCTTCGCCGACCTTGCGACTGCGCAGTCCTCGTCGTTCCTTCGCGCTGGCGAAAGAGCCCAAGCCATAGCGCGCGGCGTTGCGTTCGGGGCTCTGCGTCACTTTGACCTTCGAGTCGCGAATGGGCGCGCCGAGGGAATCGACGACGCGAACGTACATGCCGACGGCCGGCCTGACGACGAGTTGCAGTCCGGTGGTGCCGGCCTCGACTTCGGGAAACGAGGCCCGCCACGTCTCGCCATCCGGCGCTTTCCAACGCACTTGCAGCATGTGCACGGAAGACATCAGACCTTCGAATCGAAAGTGACCCTGTGCGTCGGTTCGCAGCTGGTGCGCACGCTCTTCCCTGGACGGCCATTCGTAGGACTGCGGCAGTTGTTCAGCGAGCAGCTCGACGCCGACACGCGCGTTCTTCGCCGGCTCTCCACTCGGCAGACGAACGTAGCCTTCCACGGCCTCGCCCGCGCTGAGCACGAGTTCGAGGCTGTTCAAGAGAGTCCCGTTCTCGAGCTCGAATCTCTGCAGCGGCGCGGGTTGGTGGTCGACAGAGGTCGCGACCAAGTCGCCGCGACCGGGGTCCAGTCCACGAATCAAGAACTCGCCGTCGATGTTCGACAGCACTTTCCGCTCTTGGTTATCGAAGAAGCCTCGCGTGGTCTGCCATGCGACTTGCGCGCCTTCCACCGGACGTCCGGTGGGATCGACGACGCGACCTTGCAAGCGTGCACCGAGTTTGAAGATCACGTCTTGATGAGCGAGCTGCGCGGGCTGGAGTTGCAGCCCGAGCATCGCGAACTCCATCCAGTAGGGCGGCATCGATCGCACGCTCCAGATCAAATTCGTCTGCAAGCCCCGAAACAGAGCGCGACCGGCGGCGTCGAGCTGGGCCGGTCGTTGTTCGAGTTCATCGGAGATCCAGTCTTCCGGGTCGCCCGGCGGGCTGCCGACCATCCAGACCTGGACGCCCTCGAGCGGTTCATCGTCGAGCGCGCCGGGCGGCGCGTACGCGGTCACCTCGAGAGCTGCACCGAGCATCGCCTGCAGGTGCGGAACGCTCCCGTTCGGCACATGCACGCTGTCTTCGAGGTAGAGCCACTGCGAGTCGAGCCACAGGTTCGACGCGACCCCCTTGGTCGCGCGGAAGCGGAAGCGTCCGTCCTGCACGGGGACGCGAGTGACCGCATCCCGATCGTCTTCCAGCTGCATGTGCCAAGCGCGTCGACCTAGCTCATACTCCGAGGCGAACACGAACACGCCGAGCTCTTCCGGCGGAGATCCGAACGGCACGTCGACGGTGCCTTCGACCCACTCGCCGAGCTGCGCGTTCTCGCGCTGTGATCCCGAGGCGGCTGGTGTGCCTTCGAGGCTGGTTGTCGCTTCGGTGTCCCGCAGCGCGAGGGGAGCCGACAACTCGCTCGCTCGAGTCGCGTTGTCCTCGTTCGTGCGGTCACCGACTTCCAACGCGACGACGGCTTCCTGATCACCTCGGTTCAGGAAGTAGGCCGCACCGACGGCGACGACGAGCACGGCGACGAGCAGGGGAAGCAAGCGAGACATTTCGAACTCCAGTCGAAGACAGCAGCGGGCCATTCCCCGGGAGTGGGCGGCCGCCACCATTGTCCGAGTTCACGGCGCGGCGTCCAGCGCTGAGCGCGACGCCTGCAGTCGAACCAGCGATCCGTCGCGTTCAGCGCGCCGGAAAGCGCAGTTCGATCACACGCGCGTCACCGGCCTTCCAGTCGAGCTCGTGCTCGACTTGGCGGCCATCGGGATCGATTGCGATCAGGCGGTAGCGATTCGGAAGGAGCGGGCCAAGCTCGTGCACTTCGAAAGACCGGCCTTCGAGGTCGAGGGGCGCATCGAGCGCAGAGGACCTCGCGCATTCGCGTCCCGCGGAGTCGAAGACGCGCATGATCGCCATGGCGGGCTGACCATCGGCTTCGAGAGTTGTGACGCTCAAGCTCGCAGTGCGCTCGAGGTGCAGGCGCACGTGATTCGCGTTGCCGGGTTGCGCCGTGAAGTCGACAGGTTCGCAGCTCGCTGACTGCGTGCGCACTTCGAGGCTGAGCTCGCCGATCGGAACGCTCGTGATTCGATAACGCCCGTCGGCGGCGTAGCTGAGCCTTTCGGACTGCACCGTGTTTCCGGCGTCATCGCGCAGCGTGTAGCGCACGTCCTCCGCTTGAAACCCGTCTCCACGAAGCTCGAACTCGAGGCTGCATGCCGGTCGTAGCCGGACGCGCACTCCCTCCACGGACTCGCCGGGGCCCAGCACGACTCCACGCAGCCCTGCGTAGGTACCGGCGCTGGTCGAGGAGCTTGGCCTGCTCGTGAAGTGCACGTCCCAGGTGCCGGGGCTGAGGCCGCTGACTCGAAACGGCCGCTCGATGAGTCGGTCGGCGTTCCGCTCGCTCGGAGAGCCGAATCCGTCCAAGGTGATCGTGATCGACGATTGGCTCGAGTCGGGACTCCAGAGGGCGTCACCGCCTGTCGGCACAGCGCGCGTCATCGTGCTCATTGGATCTCGATCTGCGACCATGACGCCGCTGATCGAACCGCTCGGAAGCTCGATGTCGCAGCGGAACGACGGTCTATCCGGTACGTCGATGCAGAAGGCCGACGCCGAGCGATAGCTGCTGGATTCGAGCCAGGCGCGGTACGGCAAGTGGTACGACGAGTGGATCAAGGTACCGGGGCCTGACTCGTGCAGTGTCAGCTCATAGGTGCCGTCGTCCGCGACTTCGGCGATGCGCGCGTTCACGAGGCCGTCGACGCGGCTGGGGATGAAGGTCACCGAGCCGGTCGTCACGGGTTGACCGCTACTCTGCACTGAACCGTGCAATCGAATCGAGCCGGGGCCCGGGTCTTGCAGCGTGATCCGGCGCTGCTCGCCCGAGGAGAGCGTGATGCGCGCAAGTTGCTGAGGCTTCTCCTGCGGGTAGAAGACTTGATTCAGTGGAGTGCTCGGCGGCGCGGGCTCGCAGATCGTGATCAGGTATTGCCCCGCCCTTAGGCCGTCGAATCGGAAGTGCCCTGACTTGTCGACGCTCGTCGTGCGCGTCCGGAAATAGCCCGTGGTGCCGGGATCGGTCGCGACCGTGTCTAGATTCACCAGTGCCGCGGCATCAGGGAGTCCGGCTTCGTCGAGTACCGAGCCATCGATCGAACTCGTGCGTTGAAGAACGAGCGCGGGATGATCGATGCGCTCGGGGCCGTCGCAAGTCACCACCTGGGGCAGGTTCGGAACGAATCCGTCCGCCTTGGCGGTCAGTGCGAAGACGCCGCCGCCGGCGAAGCTGAACTGGAAGCTTCCGGATCGGTCGGTGAACGCGTCGTTGCCTCGGAGTCCACGCGGGTAGAGCTTGCTGTGCTCCGGCACAGAACTGCTTCGCACGATGGCGCCCTCGATCGCGATGCCGTTCGCATCCACCACGTGGCCGGCGGTCACGCTCTCGCGAGTCAGTTCCAACCTGACGCCGAAGCGTTCTCGATCGAGCGAGACGAATTCCTCTGCTGGAGCAAAGCCCGGCGCGTCGGCCGTGACCTTCCAAGTGCCTTCGACGCACCCGTCGATCACGAAGCGCCCTTTGTCGTCCGGCTCCTCGGCGCGCCGGCGCTCGACGTCGCTGGTGAGCAGCTCGACGCGGGTGGCTTGTGAATGCAGCTGCCGGCGGAAGCTCGCCTCGACGGTCGCCTCCGGAATCGGATCACCGGCTCGGTCGACCACGCGCACGATCAGGGTGCCCGTGTCGGAGGTCGCGAGCTGGGGGCTCGCGGCGTTCACGCGCTCGAGCACCGGCGACTCGGGTGCGTGCAGCACATCGGTCGCCGCCGGCCGCTCGCGGTGGTCGTCTTGGCCCGACGTCGCTGAAGGCGCGGCGGCGACTTCGGGTGCAGCTTGGGCTGCGAAGTGCCACACCGCGAGGGTGACGACCAGCGCGCAAGCGAGCAGCAGGATCAGCGATCGAGTTCGGAGCATGGAAGGCCGCGGGGGAAGCGGGGGCGGGGAAGCCTGCGTCCAGTCTAGGAGCGCAGGCAGCTGACGGGCAGGGTGAGGGCGGTCGTCGCGGCGAAAGCAGCGCGCTCCGCCGCTCCACCCGCTAGAATCCTCGCCCCCGATGGCGGAGCGCAGCATGACCGACGAGACGATCGATACCCCCCCGGACCCGAATGCGGAGTGGCGGGCGGCGACCTATGGGCCCGCCGTCAGCCGCTTCGGCGAGCGACGCGAGGCCTTCGAGACCAGCAGCGGCATCGTCCGTGAGCCGCTCTATGGGCCCAGCCCGGACGGCGCGCCCGGGGAGTACCCGTTCACGCGCGGCGTGCAACCGACGATGTATCGCGGGCGGCTGTGGACGATGCGGCAGTACGCGGGTTTTACGAGCGCGCGCGAGACGAACAAGCGCTTCCACATGTTGCTCGAGCGCGGGCAGACGGGGCTCTCGACGGCCTTCGACTTGCCGACGCAGATCGGCTACGACTCGGATGATCCGCTGGCGCGGCCGGAAGTCGGGCGCGTCGGGGTGCCGATCAACTCGCTGCGCGACATGGAGTACCTGTTCGACGGCATCAGCCTCGACAAGGTCTCGACGTCGATGACGATCAACGCGACGGCGTGTTTCTTGCTCGCCGGATACGTCGCGCTGGCGCGCAGGCAGGGCGTCGACTCGAAGGCGCTGCGCGGCACGGTGCAGAACGACATCTTGAAGGAGTACGCGGCGCGCGGGAACTACCGCTTCCCCGTCGGTCCTTCGATGCGCTTGACGACCGACTTGATGGCCTTCTGCGCGGAAGAAGTGCCCAGCTGGAACACGATCAGCATCTCTGGCTACCACATCCGCGAAGCCGGCTCGACGGCCGTGCAGGAGCTGGCGTTCACCTTCTCGAACGCGAGGAGCTACGTGCGCGCTGCGATCGCCGCCGGGCTCGATGTCGATGCATTCGCGCCGCGCTTGTCGTTCTTCTTCAACGCGCACAACGACCTCTTCGAAGAGGTCGCGAAGTTCCGCGCGGCGCGCCGCATCTGGGCGCGCATGATGCGCGAGGAATTCGGCGCGAAGGACCAGAAGAGCTGGATGCTGCGCTTCCACACGCAGACCGCCGGCTCGATGCTGACCAGCCAACAACCGGACAACAACGCGGTGCGCGTGACGATCCAGGCGCTGGCGGCGGTGCTGGGCGGCACGCAGTCGTTGCACACGAACAGCCGGGATGAAGCGCTGTCGTTGCCGACGGAATCGTCCGTGCAGCTCGCGCTGCGCACGCAGCAGATCATCGCGCAGGAATCGGGCGTCGCGGACGTGATCGATCCGCTCGGCGGTGCGCCGTACATCGAAGCGCTGACCGACGAAGTCGAAGCGCGCGCGTTGAAGCTGATCGCCGAGATCGACGAGCTGGGCGGCAGCGTCGAAGCGATCGAGCGCGGATTCATCCAACGCGAGATCCACCGGTCCGCGATGCAGTGGCAGCGGGAAGTGGAGCGCGGCCGGCGGACGATCGTCGGCGTGAACGACTATCAAACGGATGAAGCGCCGCCCGAGATCTTCAGGGCTGATGACTCGGCGCGCGAACAAGTGCTGCTCGATCTCGATACGATCCGCGAGGAACGCGACGACGCTGCGGTGCGCGCTGCGCTCGGTGCCGTCGAACGCGTGGCGAAAGACGGCTCGAACCTGATGCACCCGATCCTCGAAGCGGTCGACTGCTACGCCACGCTCGGCGAAGTCTGCGGCCTGCTCGAAGGCCTCTTCGGCAAGTACCGCGGCCCGGAGGGCTTCTAGTGAGCACGCCCGAATCACTGCGCGGCGTCGTCCGCGGCCTGCACCACGTCGCGATCGTCGTGCCGTCGATCGCAGAGGCGCGTGCGAGCTACGAAGGCCTCGGCATGTCGGCCGGCGAACCGGAGTATGTGGCCGATCAGAAGGTCAACGTGCTCGTCTGCATGGCGGGGGACCAGCGCATCGAGCTGGTCGAACCGGCGGCGGACGACTCGCCCGTCGCGGGCTTCCTCGCGAGGCGCGGCGGCGGCTTGCACCACCTCGCCTTCTGCGTCGACGACGTCGCGCAAGCGATCGAGACGCTGATGAAGCGCGGCCTGCGCATGATCGACGAAGCGCCGCGGCCCGGCGCGCACGGCACGACCATCGCATTCGTTCACCCGGGGGCGACCGGCGGAGTCCTCATGGAACTCGTCGAAGAGCCTGACGGGCACTGATCCCAGGAACCCGAGCGCCGCGCGAGCGGCGGCACTGAAGATGACTCAGGAAACCCCCCTCGAGCGTTTGCACCGCATGCGCGAAGCCACGCTGATCGGCGGCGGTGAGAAGCGCATCGCGGCTCAGCACGCGAAGGGCAAGCTCACCGCGCGCGAGCGCATCGACTTGTTCCTCGACGAAGGTTCGTTCGTCGAGCTCGACCGCTTCGTCACGCACCGCTGCACCGACTTCGGCATGGAGCAGGACAAGATCCTCGGCGACGGCGTCGTCACGGGTCACGGCACGGTCGACGGCCGTCCGGTCTACTTGTTCAGCCAAGACTTCACGGTCTTCGGCGGCTCGCTGTCGGAGTCGCACGCCGAGAAGATCTGCAAGGTGATGGATATGGCGACGAAGGTCGGCGTGCCGATCGTCGGCTTGAACGACTCGGGTGGCGCGCGCATCCAAGAAGGCGTCGCGAGCCTCGGTGGCTACGCGGAGATCTTCTGGCGCAACACGCGCGCGTCGGGCGTCGTGCCGCAGCTCAGCGCGATCGTCGGTCCGTGCGCCGGCGGTGCCGTGTACAGCCCGGCGATCACCGACTTCATCGCGATGATCGACCAGACGTCGTACATGCACATCACAGGACCCGATGTGGTCAAGACGGTGACCCACGAAGTCGTGACCTCGGAAGAACTCGGCGGAGCGACGGTGCACATGGAGAAGTCGGGCGTCGCGCACTTCGTCTCGCCCGACGGCAAGTCGTGCATGATGCTGTTGCGCCGCTTGCTCTCGTACTTGCCGCTGAACAACGCGGAAGATCCGCCGTTCATAGAGGCGGATGACCCCTCGGATCGCGAAGAAGTCGCGCTTGACGGGCTGGTTCCCGAAGACCCGTCGAAGCCCTACGACATGAAGGGCGTGATCGACCGCGTGGTCGACGAAGACTCCTTCATGGAGGTCCAAGAGGGTTTCGCACGCAACATCCTGATCGGCTTCGCGCGACTCGGCGGCCACGTGGTCGGCATCGTCGCGAACCAGCCGGCGGTGCTCGCGGGGTGCTTGGACATCGATGCTTCGGTGAAGGGCGCGCGCTTCATCCGCTTCTGCGACGCCTTCAACATCCCGATCGTGACCTTCGAAGACGTGCCCGGCTTCCTGCCCGGCACGGATCAAGAGTACGGCGGCATCATCCGCCACGGCGCGAAGTTGCTCTACGCGTACTGCGAAGCGACCGTGCCGAAGCTGACCGTCATCACGCGCAAGGCTTACGGCGGCGCGTACGACGTGATGGGTTCGAAGCACATCCGCGCCGACGTGAACATCGCGTGGCCCGGTGCGATGGTCGCGGTGATGGGCGCCGCCGGCGCCGCGAAGATCATCCACCGTCGCGAGATCCAAGCGGCGGACGACCCCGCCGCGCTCGAGAAGCAACGCACGGACGAGTACGAGGAGACCTTCAACAACCCGTACTTCGCCGCCGGTCGCGGCTTTGTCGATGACGTGATCGAAGCTCGCAAGACGCGGCCTTACCTGATCCGCTCGCTGAACTTGCTCAAGGGCAAGCACGAAGAGAAGCCGGTCCGCAAGCACGGGAACGTTCCGCTGTGAGTGCCAAACCGATGTTCGACCGCATCCTGATCGCCAACCGCGGCGAGATCGCCTTGCGCGTGATCCGCACCGCGCGTGAGCTGGGGATGGAAACCGTCGCCATCTACTCCGACTTCGACCGCGACGCACTGCACACGCGCATGGCGCACATCGCCGTGCCGCTGGGCGGCAACTTGCCGTCGGAGAGTTACCTGGTCGTGGACAAGATCCTCGCCGCCGCGAAGGAAACCGGCGCGCAAGCGATCCACCCCGGCTACGGCTTCTTGTCCGAGAACGCCGGCTTCGCGCGGGCGGTCGAAGCCGCGGGTCTCGCCTGGATCGGTCCGCCGCCCGAAGCGATCGAGGTGATGGGTGACAAGATCGAGTCGCGTCGCGCGATGCAAGCGGCGGGCGTGCCCGTGGTGCCCGGTATCGTCGACCCGATCGACGACGCTGAGGCGGCCGTCGTGATCGCGCAGGAGATCGGATACCCGATCGCCATCAAGGCCGCAGCAGGCGGCGGCGGCAAAGGCATCCGCGTGGTGCGCGAGCCGTCCGAGATGGAGTCCGCGTTCCGGCAAGCGTCCGGCGAAGCGATCTCGTCCTTCGGCGACGGCCGCTTGTACATGGAACGCTTCCTCGACCGCGGCCGGCACATCGAGGTGCAAGTCATGTTCGACGGGCACGGGAAGGGTGTGCACTACGGCGAGCGCGAGTGTTCGATCCAACGACGCCACCAGAAGCTGCTCGAAGAGTGTCCTTCCGTCGTGGTCGACGACGAGCTGCGCGCGCGCATGGGCGAAGTCGCGATCCAAGCAGGACAAGCCGTGGGATACCGCGGCGCCGGAACGGTCGAGTTCCTCTACATGGACGGCGAGTTCTTCTTCCTCGAGATGAACACGCGTCTGCAAGTCGAGCATCCGATCACCGAGATGGTGACGGGGGTCGACTTGGTGCACGAACAGCTGCGCGTCGCGGCGGGCGAGAAGCTCGGCTACGACCAGTCCGCGATCGAGATGCGCGGACACTCGATCGAGGTGCGCATCAACGCCGAAGACGTCCCCGCCGGCTTCTTGCCGTCGACGGGCACGGTGCACAACCTGCGCTTGCCCGGCGGTCCGTGGGTGCGCATCGACTCGTGCCTCTACCGCGGCCTCGTCGTCGGTCTGAACTACGACCCGATGCTGGCGAAGGTCGTCGTCTGGGGTCCCGACCGCGGCGTCGCGATCGCGCGCATGAAGCGGGCGCTCGAAGAACTCAACGTCGGCGGCGTGCGCACCAGTGCTCCCGCCGCGATGGCCGTGCTCGAAGAGCCGCGGTTCATCGAAGGCGACTTCGACACCAAGTTCTTGGAGTCGCTCGACCTCTCCCAGGCGCGCGGGGGACTCTCGATCCTCGCCGCTGCCGCCGCCGCCCTGCACCGACGCAACGAAGCGCAACGCCAGGCTCTCGCTCCCGATGCATCTTCGCGCCGCGGCTGGACGCAACGTCACCGCAGCTCGCTGACCGACCACATCCGCCGCTCCCAATGAAGTACTACGTCAACGTCAACGGAACGGAACACGAGGTCGTGCTGACCGAGCGCCTCGGTGTGCTGACGGTGGAAGTCGACGGCGAGGTGCTCGACACCGACTACCACGAAGTCGATCAGCTCGGCCAGGCGCACCTCTTGTGCGGCGACAAGTCCTACGCGGTCTCCGTCGAAGGCGACGACACGCGCGTCGCCGTGACGATCGCGGGCCACGTCTACGACATCGAGATCGAGGACGAACGTGAACGCGCCGCCCACGCGGCAGCGCGCGAAGCGGCGAAGCACGGCGGCCTGATCAAGGCGGTCATGCCGGGCGTGGTCGTCGAGCTGCTCGTCTCGCCGGGCGAGACCGTCGCCGAGGGGCAGCCGCTGCTGATCCTCGAGGCGATGAAGATGCAGAACGAGATCAAGGCCACCTCGCCCGCCGTCGTCGAGAAGCTGCACGTCGAGGCCGGCCAGGCGGTGGCGTCCGGCGCGCCACTCGTGACGCTGAGCGCGATCGAGTAGCGCCGACGGGTACCGAGCCGGGACCAAATGCCCACGACTCGCATCGAGCGGCAGGGCCGCTCGATGCGAGTCGTGGGCATTTGGTCCCGGCTCGGTACCGCTGCTTTTCGCATTCGGAATCCGGCGCCGTGCGGCTCAGTCCGGCGTGGCGCCCGTGGTGCCCAGATCCACTCTCTCTTCGAATCGCCGAGCCCTCCGCACTCCCCGGGCTCGGCGATTTTTATGTGGAGGCGGACCTCCGCGCCGCGCGTGGCCCGCTCACCGAAAGCTCCGGATTGTCGCGTTCGCTTCCCAGCGACTCCTGGCTTCGAGCGTGCAGCGAAAGCTGCGCTGGGGATCCGACTCTTCTCGAGTCGCCGAGCCCACCGAGAGCCCCCTCCCGGTGGGCTCGGTGCTTTATGCCCCGCTAGCGGCCCTCCTGCTGGTCCTGCTCGCCCTCGGGAGAAAAACGGAGAAGCGCCGTTCGCTTTTCGCGGCCTTCTCGCTTCCTCACTCGCAGCGAAAGCTGCGCTGGGGATCCGACTCTTCTCGAGTCGCCGAAACCGTCAGGCACCACCTGGCGGTTTCGGTGCATTTGACGGCAACCTACTCGCCGCCGCGAGCCTCATCCACGCGCTTCGGCGCCTTGGTCAGCTCCTCGATCACGCTCGCCTCCGCGCCGGTCTTCTCGGCCAGCACGAGCGCATCCGCCACGGCGACTTCGGCGCGCGACCAGTTCTCGAGCAGCAGCAGCATGTTGATCATGTGCCGCAGGTTGGAGAACTCCGAGCGCGACAGGTGCAGGTCGTGGTAGATCTGCCGAGCCTGGGCGTAGGAAGCGAGCGCGTGCTGGAACCCGCTCGACGCCTGCATCGCGCGCCCGCGCGCCGCGTGCGACATCGCCTGACCCCACCAGTCGCCCAGGTACATCGCGCGCTGCAGCGCGTTCTCGGCGAGCTCCGCCGCGCGGGTCTCATCGCCTTCGTCGAGCGCGGCGCGCGATGCGCCCACGATCTTCTGGCCGTCGCGGAAGTCGCGCTTCGACTGGTCGTCCCAGCTGATGAAGGCCGCCGCGTAGTCGCCGAAGATCGGCGTTTCGAGCGCCTGGCTCGCCGCGCGTGCCGCGAGCAGCGCCCGGGCGTGCAGCCGCTCGACCTCATCGGTCGGGGGCTTCTCGGGCGCCGCTTCCCAGAGCGCCAAGCTGCGCTCGAGGTCGGCATCGAAGGAGACCAACGCCGCGTCCGGATGTTCGCGCCAGAGCGCTACGAGGCCGTCGAAGTCCTGCGCGGCGGAGAGCAACTCGTAACGCGCTCCGACGTCTTGTTCGTCCTCGGCGTGAGCGGGGATGACCGGTGAGGGGAGGCTCGCCGATGCCGCGACCGCGAGGGTCAGGATCGGCAGGACGGCAAGGGACAGCTTCAGCGTGCGTCGGTTCATGATCGTGCGGTTCGGGCCTCGGGGGCCGCAGGTTACACTCCTTCGCTATGGAGCACCTCAACCGCGCCCTCGTCGACTGGATCGAGATCCCGTCCGTGACCGGCGGCGAGGCGGACTACGCCGACGCCTTGGCCCGCGCCCTGACCGCCGAGGGCTTCGACTGCGAGCAGCAAGAAGTCGAGCCGGGCCGGTCCAACTTGCTCGCGCGCGCCGGTTCGCCGCGCCTCGTCTTCTGCACGCACCTCGACACGGTGCCGCCGTTCTTCGGCTCGCGCACCGACGCCGACTTCATCTACGGCCGCGGTTCGTGCGACGCGAAAGGCCAAGCCGCGTCGATGTTCGAAGCCGGCCGCCGCTTGCTGAAGTCCGGCGTCACCGACTTCGGCTTCCTGTTCACGGTCGGCGAAGAAGTCGACTCGATCGGCGCGGCCTTCGCCGACGCGCACCTCGCCGATCCGTGGCGACCGGAACACTGCGTGATCGGCGAACCGACGGACAACACCTACATCTCGGGGCACAAGGGCATCTACAAGGCGAAGCTCTGCGCGCACGGCGTGCGCGGCCACTCGTCGCAAGACATCGGGCCGTCCGCCGTGCACGAGCTGGTCGGTTCGCTGCAAGCCTTGATCGCGTCCGAGTGGGGCGACCACGAGCTCTTCGGCAAGGGCACGTTGAACGTCGGCCAGATCAAGGGCGGCGTCGCGGCCAACGTCGTCGCCGGCGAAGCCGCAGCCGAAGTCCTGATCCGCACCGTCGAGTCCCCCGCCGCCGTCGAAGCGCGCCTGCGCTCCTTGCTCGGCCCGCACGTCGACCTCGAAGCGCAGTACAAAGCCTACGCGCCCGTCGCCTTCCACGTCCCGGGTGGCGCGCCGTCCAATGTCGTCGCCTTCGGCACCGACGCACCGCACATGCCGTCGTGGGGCACGCCCGTACTCTTCGGCCCCGGCGCGATCCTCGACGCACACACCGCCGGCGAGAAGGTGCCGAAGCAGGCGCTGGTCGACGCGGCGCTCGAGTACGAACGCCTGGCGACGCGCTTGCTCGCGGCGAAGCCCGCTGCGCGTTGAACACACCATCCACCGCACCGATGACTGACACCACCTTGCGCGGCACCGCGTTGCTCGACGCCCTCGAAGCCGGATCCGTGCGCGTCGCGGAACCGACCGCGGCGGGCGACTGGATCGTGAACACCTGGGTCAAGGACGCGATCCTCGACCTCTTCCGCACGACATCCATCGTGCCCAAGGGCCTCGAAGGCGAGCCCGGCCTCTTCCGCGACAAGGAACCGCTCGATGTGCGGCGCTTCGATGAAGCGTCGAACGTGCGTGTCGTCCCCGGTGGCTCCGCCGTGCGCCGCGGCGCGTACCTCGGTTCCGGCGTCGTCTGCATGCCGCCCATGTACATCAACCTCGGCGCTTACGTCGGCGCGGGAACGATGGTCGACAGCCACGCTCTGATCGGTTCTTGCGCGCAGATCGGCGAACGCGTGCACGTCTCCGCCGCCGCGCAGATCGGCGGCGTCCTCGAACCGCCCGGCGCGCGCCCCGTGATCGTCGAAGACGGCGCCTTCATCGGCGGCGGCGCGGGGATCTACGAGGGCGTTCTGGTTCGCCGCGGCGCCGTGATCGCCGGCGGCTTGCAGCTCACCGCGTCGACGCCGGTCTTCGACCTCGTCAACGAGTGCGAGTTGCGCGGCTCGCGCGCCGAGCCGCTCGAGATCCCGGCGAACGCGGTCGTCTTGCCGGGCACGCGCCCCGTTTCTTCGAAGTGGGGGCGCGAGCAGGGTCTCGCGCAAGCGTGCGCGTTGATCGTGAAGTACCGCGACGAGAAGACGGATCAGGGGACGGCGCTCGAAGAGGCGTTGCGTTGAAGCCTCGTCTGCGGTCGCTGTTCAGCCCAGATCTTGACGAGTCGGCTCTCCCACCCGATCCGAGTGATTGCCAGGTCTTGATTGAGGCCTTCATTGGCCCCGATGAAGAAGCTGGAGAGGAACTCTTCGAACTCGTCGTAGTGACGCCATCGCGCTTGCAGACCGAACAAGGCGCACGCTGGTGTCGAGCGATGCTCCTGCTTCCTCAGTTCTCCTGGGAAGAAGTGCGCACACGAATCGAGAAGCTCCTACGCCACTGCGAAGGTCCGGATTGGGCAACCGTGGCCCAGCGCATCGACCGCTACATGTCCTGGGAGTTCGGAGAGCCACAGGGCTGATTGCCGGCTGGCTAAGGTCCAGCTCCTCGCACTCTAATCAGCGCGTCAAGAACCCCGCCGGCCTGAACCGCTCCGCTCCGCCCTCGCGTTGCTGGATGTCGTGCTTCGCGAGCAAGGCGTCGCAGCGGCGGCGGAGGTCTTCGGTTCCGGTCTCGCGGGCCCAGGTGATCAGGCCGCCGCGGAAGGGGGGGAAGCCCATGCCGAAGACGGTGGCGAGGTCGAGGTCGGCCTCGGTGGCGATGACTTGTTCGTCGAGCGCGCGGGCGGCCTCGTTCAGCATCGCGAGGATCAAGCGGTCGACGATGTCGCCCTCGGAGAGCGTCGCGAGCTCGGTGGAGGAGCGCGGCGCGAGTTGGTCGAGGTCGGTGGCCAGTTCTTTGGTCGCCTTACGGCCTGATCCGGAGTGCTTGTAGAAGCCTGCGCCGGTCTTCTTGCCGAGGCGCTTCGCGGCGAGCAGTCCGTCGATCGCGGTCGAGGGCGTCATGCGCACGCCGTAAGCGGCGTGCAGGGATGCGGCGGCGTGTGCGGCGATGTCGAGGCCGACTTCGTCGAGCAGCTCGAAGGGACCCATCGGCATGCCGAAGGCCTTCGCCGCGGCGTCGACGGACTCGATCGACGCGCCGCCGGCGTACATGCGCAGCGCTTCGTCGAGGTAGGGGCCGAGCAGGCGGTTGACGAGGAAGCCCGCGACGTCTTTGACGACGACCGGCGTCTTGCCCATGCGCAGAGAGAGCGCCGCGACGCGCGCGACCGTCTCGTCGGACGTCTGTGCGCCGCGGATGACCTCCACCAGCGGCATCTTGCGCACCGGGTTGAAGAAGTGCATCCCCGCGCAGCGCGACGGGTTCGGCGTGTTGGCGAAAATCTCGTCGACCGAGAGGCTCGAGGTGTTCGTCAGCAACAAAGCATCGTTCGGCAGCTTCTGCGCCAGCTCGCCGAAGACGGCGTGCTTGACGTCCATGCGCTCGGCGACGGCTTCGATCGCGACGCTCGACTGCGAGACGCCGACCAGGCCGCGCGTCGGATCGAGCTGGTCGATCGCGCGATCGTGTTGGTAGCGCTTCATGCGGCGGCGCTTCAGCTTCTTGGCGAGCTCTTGCTGGTGGATGACAAGCGCGGCGTCGAGCGATTCGTCCGAGAGATCGGACAAGCGCACGCGCACGCCCCTCTCCGCCATGAGAGATGCGATCGCGCCGCCCATCACGCCGGCGCCGATCACGACACCGCGTTCATCGGGCGTCGGCTTCGAGCCGTCCGGCAGCTTGGCGAGCTTCTTCGCGCCTTCCATGCCATGGAAGACGGAGATCAGGTGCTTGCAGACCGAGCCGACCGCGAGCGTCGCCGCCGCCTCGCGTTCGGCGCGGAAGCTGTCGGCCGCCTTGCGGTTCGTCGACTTGACGATCACCTCGAGCGCTTCGAGCGGGGCGGGATAGCGCCCGCCGGTGAGCTTCATCACGCTGTCGCGCGCTTTGTTGCTGATCACGTAGAGCGCGGCCGGGTTGCGATCGATGAGCCAGCGCCAGATGCCCCGGCTGCGACGCTTGCACGTCTTGCGGCCGAGCGCGATGTCCGTCGCGACGTCCATCAAGCGTTCCGGCGGAACGATGCGATCGACGAGACCCTTGCGGTACGCGCGCTCGGCGTCGAGCAGCTTGCCGCCGAGGATCAGGTCGAGCGTCGCCGGCACGCCGATGCGCTTCGGCAAGCGCGTGCAGCCGCCCCAAGCGGGCAGGATGCCGAGCTTCGTCTCGGGCAAGCCGATGCGCGATTTCGGATCACGCGCGAGCACGATGCGTTCGCACGCGAGCGAGAGCTCGAACGCGCCGCCGGGCACCGGACCGCCGACGGCGGCGACGGTGCGCACGGGCAGACCTTGCCGCTTGGGCAGCGCCGCGATGCGGTTGTAGATGTCTTGGCCGGCCGCGATCAAGCGATCGACGATCGCCGGATCGGTGACCTTCGCCATCGCATCGACGTCCGCGCCGACCGCAAAGTTCAGCGGGTCGCGGCCGGTGAAGATCAGCGCGCGCAGGTCGCGTTGGTCTTCCAGCTTCGACAGCGCCTGATCGAGATCGCGCAGCAACGGAAGATCGAGCACGGTCGCCGAGCGATGCGGCGAGTCGAGCACGATGACCGCGAGACCCTGTTCGGGCCGTTCGATGCGCACGCACTTGCCCGGTGCCGGAGCGTCTTCGGGCATCGGGAGTCCTTCGAAGAGCTTCACGCCACGTTCCTTTCGAGCACCACTGCGCCGCCTTGTCCGCCGCCGATGCAGAGCGTCGCGAGACCGAGCGTCGCGTCGGACGCCGCCATCTCGAGCGCGGTAGTGAGCAACAACCGCGCGCCGGTCGCGCCGACCGGGTGGCCGATCGCGATCGCGCCGCCGTTCTTGTTCGTGCGGGCGAGATCGAGCTCGCCGATCGCGGCGGAGCGACCGAGGTGCTTCGCCGCGAAGTCCGCGCTGTCGAACGCACGCTGGCAAGCGATGACTTGTGCTGCGAAGGCTTCGTTCAGCTCGATGACTTCCATGTCGGCGAGAGTACAGCCGGCGCGCTCGAGGGCGATCGCCGACGAATAGACCGGTCCGAGCCCCATGCGCGTCGGATCGAGTCCGGCCCACGCGAAGCTCCTGATCGTCGCGAGCGGTTCGAGGCCCAGCGCGTGTGCACGGTCTTCCGTGGTGACGATCAACATCGTCGCGCCGTCGGTGATGCCGCACGAGTTGCCCACCGTGACGATGCCGTCCGGCTTGTCGAAGTACGGCTTGAGCTTGCCGAGAGCTTCCATCGACTGGCCGTCGCGGATGCCGTCGTCGGCGACCAGCGATCGTGCGCCTTCGCGCGAGCCGAGCGGCAGGTGGGGCAGCAGTTCGTCTTCGAGGCGTCCTTCGTTGCGCGCACGTTCAGCGCGCTGGTGACTGTGCATCGCGTATTCGTCCGCTTCGGCGCGCGTGATGCCGAAGTCGAGCGCCAAGCGTTCCGCGGTCATCCCCATGATCATGCCGCAGGTCGGATCGGTCAGGCCTTCCATCAGCGCGATGCGCGGCGCGAGGAAGCTGGGCCGGAAGGACGCCATCGCCTTCAGCTTGGCTACGCCCGAGCGCGCCGAGGCGAGCTTGCCGAAGAGCTTCGTCAGCTTGTGACCGAAGGCGAGCGGATAGGCCGACATGACTTCGACGCCGCCACACAAGTAGAGGTCGCCGTGTCCGGCGCGGATCTCAGCGACGGCCGACGTCACCGACTCCATGCCCGACGCACAGTTGCGCGCCACGGTGCGTGCCGGAACCGCTTGCGGCACTCCCGCGCGAATCGCGACGACGCGCGCGACGTTCGCTTGGTCGAAGGGCTGGCCGACGCAGCCGAGGATGACCTCGTCGAGCTGCGCCGGATCGATGCCGGTTCGCGCGATCAGCTCGCGCGCGACGCGTGCCCCGAGGTGCCCCGCGTCTTCCGCCTTGTACGCACCACCGGCTTTCGCCTGGGGCGCCCGCAATCCTGCCGCGATGACGATTCGCGGTCCTGCTTGTCGTGCTTGCATCGATTCCATGGTTTCACCGGTCGCTGAGAACGGCATCGTCCCGCTCTCGCCGCTCCGAATCAACGACAGCGCAGGGGAAGCGACGGCGAAGAGGAATCTCGGCGCTCGACGGGCCGGAGCTGGAGCCTTTGGCGGGCTCTAGGGCCGTCTCGCCAGATCGGAAGCCAGCCGCGGCAAGCCCATCCCGGACCACTTGCAGCGCGACCAGTCGATCGGCGATCCGACGACGAGGCCGGTGCGATAGCGCAAGACCGCCGTGCCGTGCGCGGAGACGCTCGAGAGCAAGAGTTCGCCGCCCTCGTCGTCACCCGCCGGCTCGGCCGTGCCGGGGCGCACGAGCTCGAAGTAGTTGAGGTCGGGCGAGACGAGGAAGCCGGGTTCCGCGTCGACTTCGGCGCGCGGTTCGACGAACAGCGCGCGTGCCAAGTCGCTGGTGAAGGCGCGGCAGACGATCGGGTCGGTGGCTCCGTGGCTCGACAGTGCTTCGGCGGCGCGCCGCTTCTCGGCGACAGTGATGTCCGTGCCGACCAGCACGCAGAGCTCGAGTCCGGGGAGCGCGAGGCGCTGCTCTCTCGCGCCTTCGAGCAGGGCGATCACTTCGGCGGCGGGTCCCGAGACCGCCGTGGGGGCGTAGTCCTCGATCAGCGCCGGTTCGCAGAGGTCCAAATCGTGTGCCGCGTGCGTGCCGCTCTGCCAGCCGCCCTGCAAGAAGGCCCAGTGTTCGATTCCAGGGCTGGGCCGCGAGAGGGACAGCAAGCGCTTGCCGGGTTGGTCGAGACCGAGGAAGCCGAACGCGCGCGCGCCGTGTTCGCCGAGGACTTCGAGGTCGAAGCGCGTGTGGTCGATCAGCAGCCGGTCGTCGCCGACGCGCTCGCGCGAGCGGAAACACGGCGCATACGAACGCACGAGTTGATCCCTCGAGCGAGCTCCGCCGAGGCCGAGGGCCAGCTTGCGCGCGAACGACCACTCGGCCTTGAGCTTCGAGGGCGTCGGTCGCAGCAGGAAGTCGGTGCGGTGCGCTTCGAGGCCTTGCGCGCGGATCAGCTCGCGCGGCTCGGTCGGCGGCAGTCGGCGCAGATCGGCCGGGGCGGCGCCGCGGCGGGGGTCGAAGCCCTCGCGCTCGAACAGCGCGCCGTAGTGCCGCGAGAAGGGCGCGAGTTCTTCGCGCACGTAGCGGGTCAGGGCCGTTCCTTGCGCGCGGCGTAGCACGGTCTGGTCGGCGTGCGCGAAGCGGTTCCAGCGTTGGTTCGAGGGCATGGGGCGTCCAAACGTGCGCGAAGCGCCCGCGCGGCACAAGTCCGGAGCGGCCGAGGTCTCGCCCAAGACGCGCGGAGGTGGCGCGGGGGCGTGGACTTCGAGGTCGTGAGACCATCCAATGGGCCCTCCAGAAAGGACCAGCTTGAGCGACGACACCAAGAAAGAAGCGCCCGCGACCGGCTTGCGCATCCCCGGCCGCGGTCTCGGCAGGAGACCGCGCACGGTGCTCGTGCTCGGCGGGGGCGGGATGCGCGGCATGGCGCACATCGGCGTGTTGCGCGCACTGCGCACGCTGGGCGTCCAGTACGACGCGATCGTCGGCACTTCGATCGGTTCGCTGGTCGGCGCGATGGCGGCCGGCGGGCGCGAGATCGAGGAGATGGAGAAGATCCTCGAGAGCGTCTCCAAGGAAGATTACTTCCAGCTGAACCTGGTCAAGTTGCTCCTCAAGGGCACGCGCGCGCCGTCGATGTACCGCGGCGAGACCTTCAAGGAACGACTGTCCGAGATCCTGCCGCAGCGCGGCTTCGACGAGCTCGAAGTGCCGTTCTACTGCAACGCGGTGCGCCTCGAAAACGGCGGCAACGTGTTCTTCGGCACGCCCGGATTCGATGATGTGCCGATCGAGGACGGGGTCTACGCATCGTGTTCGCTGCCCGGCGTCTTCGAACCGTACCAACACGACGGCTTCCACTACATGGACGGCGGCATCGTCGATGCCGTGCCGCTGCGCTTCGCGAAGACGCTCGGCGCGGACTTGATCATCGCGGTCGACCTGTCGATCAAGTCGACCTTCAAGACGCCCGACTACAAGTCGCGCGTGCTGTCGACGATGTACCGCGCCTTCGAGATCGTCGAAGAGGTGCTCGTCGAGCACTCGCTGCACATGCACGTCGACTACCAGACCGTGCTGATCCAGCCGAAGGTCGGTCACCTCTCGCGCTTCGACTTCACCGACGTGGCCGATGTCGTGCGGCGCGGCGAAGACGAAGCCTTGCGCGTGTTGACCTCGCACGCCGCGACGCGCGACCTGGTTCCCACCACGATCATCGAAGGCCTGACCTGTCCCGCGCAACCGCGCGACTTCGTCAGCATCCACATTGATCCGGCGCGCTGCATCGGCTGCGGGATGTGCGAGATGGTCTGCGAGACCGACGCTTTCTGGGCCGGCGCCGAGAAGGCGACGGTGCGCAAGCTCGCCAACTACGAGTGCACGCGCGACCACGCTTGCGCGCGCAACTGTCCGACCGACGCGATCAGTCTCGGCAACCTCTGAGCGCAGATGGTGGACTCGTTCGACTCCGGCGAAGGCTTCGTGCGACTCGGGGAGAGCGCGCCCGAAGCCCTGCCCGAGTACATCGAGGAACCGGAACTGCTGCCCGGACCGAGCGTCTTCGGACAAGTCCTCGACCAAGGGATCGATCTGCTGCGCGACAACTTCATCCTGCTCTCGCTGACCTCGGGCGCGCTGACGCTGCTGACCACCATCGGGATGCGTGCGGCGTACTTCGCGGGTCCTGCTGCTGACGGAGAGCTTCCGCAGCTGGTCTGGATGTCGCTGGTGATGCTCGTCATGTTGAGCTTGCTCGGCTCGCTGCTCGTCGGCATCTGCTCGGTGCTGGCCATCGCCGGCTTTCAAACCGGTTACGCACGACGCACCGGCTTGCGCGCGCTGCGCGGCTCGCACGTGACCAGCGGACTGTTCACCTCGCTGCTGGTCGGCGCGATCGTCGCGGTGGGCTTGGTCACGATCTTCCCGCTGGGCTTCTACTTCGGCTTCCGGCTGACGTACGCGACGACCGCGGCGTGCTACGAGGGCTACTGGCCGTTCCGCGCGCTCGCGCGCTCGTGGCGCTTGACCCGCAAGTCCGATCGCCTGGGGGAGTGGCTCGGGCTGCTGGCGTGCGTCGTCGCCCTGGCTTCGATTCCGCTGGGCTTGGCGAGCGCGTTGACGGACTCGTCCTTCGCTGAGTCGCTGAGCGAGCTGATCGGGTTGAACTTGACGTCGATGACGTATCTGCTCGAGCCGCTGTCGGCTTACTTGATCGGTCTCGGCACGGCGCTCGCTGCGGCGGTCTTCGGTCGCTTCCAGCTCGACTTGCTCGCGCGACGCGACGGACTCGATCTGCGCCGCCGCTTGGCCACACAGTTCGCCACCGAACTCGCGCGATGACCGCGTGGCAAGATCGCGCGCGCGAGCGCACCGAATCCGTGCTCTCGAGCGGGCACAGCGCCGAGATCGACGAATCCAGTCGCGCGTGGATCGATCGCATGTACAGCGGATCGGACTCGAACGTCGCTGCGGAAGCACGCGGTCAGGTCGAAGGGATCCTGCAGAGCGAGGGCTTCGTCGACGCGAATCGCAACTGGTTCTCCGAGCTCTTGGAAGCCTACTTCAAGTGGCGCGACGACAAGCTCGGCGTGGAAGAGCCGCCGCCCATGAGCACCGGCAGCGGTTCGTCCTGGTCGCCGGACCAGATGCTCATAGCGATCATCAGCGCCGTCATCGTCGTGTTGATCCTCGTGCTCGTCACGCGCCACTTCCGCGGACGCCGACACGACGTCGAACGTCGCGGAACGGTCGCTGAACGCATCGCCTCGCGCGTTGAAGCCCTGCGCGCTCGCGCTCGCGATGCGGAGGCCGCCGGTGATTGGGTCGAAGCGCTGCGCCTCGACTTCTTCGCGCTGGTCGTCGGACTCGGTGAACGCGGCGACCTCGACTACCGCGACGCGTGGACCAACCGCGAGCTGTTGGAACGCGGCATGCCGAGCCGCAAAGTCGAGCTCTCGCTGCGGCCGGTCGTCAAGCGCCTCGACGCGCACAGCTTCGGGCACCTCCCGAGCGGCCGCGAAGAAGTCGTGGAGTTCCGCGAGTTCTGCGACCGCCTGCTGGAGGGTCGCGCATGAACCGTGGAGGCCTCTGGCAGCGCTTGCTCGTGTTCGCGGGCTTGTCGCTGATGACGCTGGCGTTCGCCGCTGCGATCGCGGGTTACACGCCGCAGGACGAGGGCGGTGCGCTCTCGACCGAACCGGTTGGCCGACGCGCGGCGTGGCAGTTGTTGCAAGACAACGGTCACCGCGTCCTGTCGTGGCAACAAGCGCCCGGCGACTTGAGAGAACTCGACGCGCTGCTGATCGTCGGCGAAGACGTCTCCTTCTCGAAGAGCGCGGCCGGTGACCGCTCGGTGCTCGATCCGCGCAACGGCGCGCACTACCTGAACTTCATGGACGCGGGCGGGCGAGCGATCGTCGACGTGCGGGCCGCAAAGTGGCTCGAAAACGAAGTCGGCCTCGACTTGGGAGACGACCGCTTCGACGCGCCTTCGGAGTTCGAGCCGCTGCGCAGCCCGGCCGGCAAAGCCTTCGAGGTCAACCTCGAGAGCACGTTAGGCCTGCCGCGCACCGTCGATGGCGAATCCGGCACCTTCCTGCTCGAAGGCACGGAAGGTCGTCCGTTCGCAGCGCTCTACCCGGTGGGGGAAGGCGCGCTGCTCTTGATTGGCGACACCGACCTGTGGCGTAACCAAGCGATCGCGGAGAAGGATCACGCCTACTTGCTGCTCGCGCTCGTCGGCATGCTCGGCGGAGACCGCACGGTCATGTTCGACGAGTTCGCGCGCGGCGTGCACGCGCCGCCCGGCTTCATCAGCATGACCTTCCGCGGCCGCGTCGCGCCCTTCGGTTGGACGCTGTTGCTCTGGATCGCGCTCGCGATCACGGCCTCCGTGTGGGTTTGGCGCTTCCCGCGCGATCCGCGCGCGAAGGACGAAGTGCATCCGTTCCTGCGCGTGCAATCGGGTGCCTTGTTGTTGGAACGAGCTCGTCGACCCGTCGATGTCGCTGCGCGCTTGCGCGCGCTGGTGTTGACGCGCCTCGGTCGGCGCTTGCATCGCCAAACGGCCACCGAAGGCGAATCGGAACGCTTGCTCGCGCTCGCGGTGGATCGCGCGCCGGACGCTGAAGTCGGCGAGCGCTGGCGCGAGGTGCTGTCCGGCGCCTTGCCGGTGAACCGCAAGCAACTGGACACTTGGGCGGCGCAGCTGCTCGAGATCGAACGCGCGGTGGAGGCTTCACTCCGCCGCGAAACCCACGGTGGAGCGGGGCGCAGTCCCCGGAAACAGCATGGATGAGACTACGCCTTCGCCCGAGATGCTTCCGAACGAGACGCCCGTGCTCGAAGAGGAACCGCGCTCGGGATGGATCGAAGAGATGCGCGATGCGGTCGCGCACGCAGTCGTCGGCATGCAGGAAGAGCTGCGCGCCACCCTGGTCGCGGCTCTAGCTGAAGGTCACTGCTTGCTCGAAGGGCCGCCCGGCGTCGCGAAGACGCTGCTCGTGCGCTCGATCGCAGCGGCGCTCGGCGGCAAGTACTCGCGCATCCAGTTCACGCCTGACCTGATGCCGAGCGATGTGACCGGCACCGGCGTCTACCGGCCGGACAAGGGTCAGTTCGAGTTCAAGCCGGGTCCGATCTTCGCGAACGTCCTGCTCTGCGACGAGATCAACCGCGCGCCGGCGAAGACGCAGGCCGCGTTGCTCGAAGCGATGCAGGAAGGGGCCGTGACGATCGACGGCCAGCGGCACGAGCTGCCGAAGCCGTTCTTGGTCTTTGCGACGCAGAACCCGATCGAGCACGAAGGCACCTACCCGCTGCCGGAAGCGCAGCTCGACCGCTTCCTCTTCAAGGTGCTGATCGGCTATCCCGACGAGGACGTGGAAGCGCAGCTGTTGCACGACGTGCACGCGCGCAACGCCACCGCCTCACCGGCCGAGCTCGGTGTGCGTGCGGTCTGTTCGCCGGAACAACTCGTGGACCTCGCGTCGCAAGCGCGCGACGTCGAAGTGCGCGCTGACTTGCCGGCTTATGTCGTCAAGCTCCTGACCGCCACGCGCACGCACGCGGCGCTGCAGATGGGGGCGTCGCCGCGAGCCGGCGTGATGCTCCTGCGCGCGTCGAAAGCGCTCGCGCTCGCCGAAGGTCGCAACTACATTCTGCCCGACGACATCAAGCGCGTGTTCTTGCCCGCGCTGCGCCACCGCGTGCTGCTCGAACCCGCTGAAGAAGTCGAGGGCGGTACGACCGATGCCGTGCTGCACTCGATCTTGGACTCCATCGAGGTGCCGCGCTGATTCCGAGCCGTCGTGCCACGCAGCTCGGCCTGGCGCTGTTGCTGCTCAGCTTGATCGCCGTGCTTCTGCCGGCGATTGCGCCCCTCCTGTGGGTCGCCGACATCGCGCTGATCTTCATGCTCGGCGTGGACTTCTTGATGACGCCGCCGCCGTCGATGCTCGACGTGCGTCGACGCATTCCGCGACGCGTCGGACTCGATCGCGAGTTCGAACGGGCGCTGTGGATCGGCCCGGGTGTCGCGGACGGCTTGACGATCTCGATGCACGAGGAACGCGCGCCCGAGCTCGAGTGCGTCGCGATGGGCGACGGGCAGGACGAAGGGGAGGATGCGGAAGAAGCTCTGCTGCCCGCTGGGAAGCCGCTCGTTCTGATCCGTGCGCACCGTGGTCTCGTGCGCGGTCGCTTCGCGTTCGGTGACTTGCGCGTGCGCTTGCGCGGCCCGCTCGGTCTCGTTTGGCGACAGTCGACGATCTCGGCGCAACAAGAACTCGACGTCGAGCCGGCGATGCTCGGCCTCAGCAGCGTCTTGAAGCTCGCCGCCAGCGACCGCTGGTTCGATCTCGGTGTGCGGCGGATGCGTCGACGCGGCGGTCAGCGTGAGTTCGACTCGCTGCGCGAATACGTTCCGGGCGACGATCCGCGCCAAGTCGACCACAAGGCCTTCGCGCGCCGCGGGACGCCGATGGTCAAGCAGTACATCGAAGAGCGCGGCCAAGAGCTGCTGATCCTGATCGACACTGGTCGACGCATGGGCGCGACGACCTCGGTGGGTAAGGGCCGCGGTTGGAGCAAGCTCGATCACGCGCTCGACGCGGCGCTGCAGCTCTCCGCGGTCGCGCTGCAGTCGCAAGACCGCGTCGGCATCGCCTTGTTCGACGAACGGCTGCACGAGTACCTGCCTGCCGAGAAAGGCATGCGCCACTTCGAGCGACTGCGGCGCTCGGTCTACGCCGCGCAGCCTTCCGCGCTCGAGAGCGACCTGGGACGCGCGCTGCGCGAGTTGTCGGGACACCACAGCCGACGCGCGCTCGTGTTGGTGCTCTCCGAAGTCGCCGATCCCTATGAAGCGCCGCGACAACGCGCCGCGCTCTTGTCCGGCTCGAAACGCCACCGCCTGATGTTCGCGTCGCTCGACGACCCCGCGATCCGTCGCGCGGCGGCGGGCATCGATCCGGTGCGGCCCGCCGAACGGGTCGCCGCGCTCTCCTTGCGCGAAGAACGCCGCCACTCCCTCGCGGAACTGAGCGGTTCCAAGGCGCGCATCCTCGACACCCTGCCCGCCGAATCCGCCGGCCGCTTGTTGGCGGCTTGGTTGGACGAACGCCGGCAATAGCGCCGAGGTCCTGACTCCGTACCTGCCGGCGAGCGTCCGACGAGTCTTGTGCGTCTTCGCGAATCGTTCGGGCTAGACTCACGAACTCGCTCGGACCCCCCCCCGGAGATCTCGACATGCACTGCTTTCTACGACTCGCTCTGCTCCTCGCCGTGGGGCCGCTCTGCCTGCTCAGTGCCTGTTCGTCGGACGAGCCGCAGCCGGAACCGCAGGAGTACAACGGCATCTACGTGACGGTCAATGGCGAGCGGCTCTCGGGCTGGATGAACGTCGACGTCTTCCACGTGCCGAAGGGCTTGCGCGTGATGGTGGAAGAGGACTTCTCGGTGCACGCGATGAAGTACATCTGCATCGAAGGCGACATCATGATGCGCGATCGGACGCTCGAGGATCCGCGCACCGATGCTCCGAACCTGCGCCTCGCCTGCGAGGAAGAGATCTTGATCACGGGGCGCATCATCGGCGGCGCCGGGCGCTCGTTCGCCGGCGTGCCCCCTGAGAACTGCGTGGGGCAACCGGGCGGAGACGGCTCGAGCATCGAACTCTCCTCTCCGCGCTACTTGGTGCTCGGTGCGCTGGTCGCCGGGCGCGGCGGGCGCGGCGGCGCGGGATCGAACGGCGGGCAGGGCGGCACGATCGAAGTCATCGGGGACTTGGTCAACCCCGACCAGCACATCTTCATCAAAGAGTCGCGCATCAAACAGCTCGCTTCGGCGGACGCGGGCTTCTACGGCGGCGCGGGTGGCGGAGCCGGACCGGAGTGGCAGGGAGTCCCCGGCTCGCCCGGCCAGAGCGGTGGCATGTCGAGCCAGTCGTGGTCTCGACCTGCGACAGCTGAATGATCCTCATCGCACCGCTCGTCTACCTCGTCTGCTTCGTGCTCCTGGCGCGACTGACGGTCGTCGTCGCGCGCAGGCAGACGCTCCAGCGCGCCGTGCTCGTCGGCTTGCTCTGGCCGTGGCTCTGGGCCGCACCGGCATCTCTCGTGCAAGCGTTGCGGATGGGCGAAGACGGGCTCGAGAGCGTGTTGTTCCTCACGCTCGGCTGGCTGATCGCGGTCGGCGGCCACAGCGTCACGCTGCTCTTCGAAGCGAACGTCGGCGACCGTCAATCGACTCTCGCGGACAACTTCGACTTCTATCTGCTGTTCTGGTTCGCTCAGCTGGCGCTGTGCTCGTTCGCCGGGATGCTGCGCTTCCGCGCGGCTGGTCGGTTGCGCGACAAGTGGTTGTTGTTGCTCGGCATCGCCGTGTCGGCGAATGCGCTGCTCAACGTCAGCTGGCCGTGGTGGGGAACTTGATGGCGGATCTCACGAAGGAAACTCAGAGGTGGCTGCGCGAATTCGTCGAAACGGGTCCGCGGCCGCTCTTCGCGACCTTGAGCGGCGCGCACCTCTACGGCTTCGAGTCTCCCGACTCCGACTACGACCTGCGGGGCGCCTTCGTCGCTCCGCTCGCGAGCTTACTCGGGCTGCGCACGCCGCCGGAGACGGTCGACTTGTTCGAGGACCAAGAGCGCGGCGAGCTTGACTGGGTCGCCCACGACGTCAAGAAGTTCGTGCGCTTGATGACGCGTCGCAACGGGTACGTGCTCGAACAGCTCTACTCGCCGCTCGTGATCACGGGCGGTCCGTGGATGGAAGAACTGCGCGCGCTCGGTCAGGGCTGCATCATCCGCCAGCTGCATCACCACTACGCGGGCTTCGCTGTGAATCAGCGGCGCTTGCTGGACAGCGGCGACGAGACGGTCAAGCGCTTGCTCTACTGCTACCGCGTCTTGCTGTCCGGCATCCACGTCTTGCGCGCCGGCGAGTTCGAACAGCACGAGAGCGAGGGCGGAGATCACGTGATCTACTCGCTCGCGAAGTTCATCCGCCTCGCGCTGCAAGGGAACCCCAACCTGCTCGAGACGCTCTACACGCATCCGGACGACGTGATCTTCGTGAATGCTGCCGGTCAGCAGCTGATCGACAGTCGCGAGTGCTTTCTCTCGAAGCAGGTCGGACTGCGCTTCCTGGGCTACGCGCAGCATCAACAGCAGCGCATGGACCGACACCGTCGATGGCTCATCGATCCTCCGACTGGGGCGCCGCAACCGGAAGAATTCGGTGCGCAGCTGGAAGGTGGCCGCGCCAAGTTCGCGGACGCGGACCAGCGCAAGGCGTTCGACGCGGCTGTGAAGCATTGGAGCCACTTCCGGACCTGGCGTGCGAATCGAAATCCGTCGCGCGCGGCGCTCGAGGACGCGTACGGTTACGACTCGAAGCACGGCATGCATCCGGTGCGCTTGTTGCGGATGGGCATCGAAGTCTCGAACGAACACACGCTGCATGTTCGTCGACCCGACGCCGTCGAGCTCTTGGCGCTGCGCGATGGATCACTCGACTACGCGGCGCTGCAGCGCATGGTCGAAGAGCACGTCAACGAGCTGCAGCGCGCTGTGGAGTCGTCGACGCTGCCGGATGAACCGGATGCCGCGACCGCGGAAGCGCTGTTGATCCAGCTGCACACGCAAGCACTGCGCGACGCCTAGGACGGCGTACTGCGAGCGGCGTGGCGCTCGGCCTTGCGTCGTTCCAGCCACTCGTTTTCGCGCACGCACTGGCGTCGTTCCGCGTAGCCCAGCCACGCGAGCCCTGCGAGGAAGCCGCCGAGGTAGACGGCGACGTAGGGGTACTTCTCGCTCGGGGACCAGCTGTTCAAGTACGGCCAGATCAAGCAGACGAAGAAGCCCACGACGGCGAACAACAGGAAGCACGCGCGGACGATGCGCAGGGAGCGCGGCGGTTCGACGGACCACCAGTTGCCGCCGTGTTCGATGCGTGCGCGCTTGCGTTCCTCGGCGTTCGGGTTGCCCGGCGTCCAGATCGCTTCCGAGGCCCAAGCGTCCGCGCGCAGCGTCAGGAAGAACAAGGCGAACCCGATCGCAACGAAGGCCGCGAAGCTGCCCGGGCCGTCGAAGATCATGTTGATCAGCGGGAGGCCGATCACGAGGTAGACGACCAAGGTCCACTCGAGCGCCGAGTGCAAGCGAGCCCGATTTCGAGGCCGTCGGCGCAAGGGCGAGCCGTCGGCGGTTCTGCGGCGGATGCGGTTGTGGTCGGCCGCCGGATCGACGACCACGCGCGGGCGCAAGGCGACTTCGCGCGGGGCGGTCAGCTCGGGATGGCGTTGAGTTCGCCGTGCCAGCCGCCACGCGTCCTTGCTCTGTGCGATGCGTCGATCGATGTCGGCGACGGCGAAGGCACCGAGGACGATGGCGAGCACGAAGGAGATGAAGCCAGACATGACCGCAACGTCATCGCTGGAGCCGCCGTCTCGTTCCGCGATGGGGAACCACACCGTGACGGTGATGGGAACCAAGGGCACAAGCACGAAGACGAGCCTGCGGCACCAGACGAGGGCCGGGTCGACTTCCGGGCGCCGGCGTCCGGCGCGGTGCAGTTGGTGCGCTTCCCAGCTCGCCGGTCGGGCTCTGCGCTCGCGCACTCGCGACTCGAGGCGGCTCAGAGCGAAGGCCATCGCGAAGCCGCCGGCCAACCACACGCCGACCATGTTCAGGATGCCGCGCGCGGTTCCGTCGTAGTAGATGTGCTTGCACGCGATGCCGCCGACCAGCGCATAGAGCAGCATCCAACGCTCGGACGCTTTCAGTCTGCGCCGGGGCTTGCGTTCGTGCTTGGATTCGGACGGGGCGGGCATGTCGCCAGTCTACTGCCGACTTCGACGAGCATTCACCCTGTAGGACTTCGTCGCGAGCTGCCGTTAGTCGAGCGCGCGTTCTTCATCGCGTCGGCGCAGCCACTCGCGTTCCAGGCGCTGCTGGTGTCGCTCGAAGGTGGCCAAGAGTGACAGGCCGAGCATGAAGCCCACGACGTAGACCGCTGCGTAGGGATACTTGTCTTCGGGTGCCCAGCCCTGGAGGAACGGCCAGACCAAGCAGTAGAGGAAGCCGGCGACGACGAGCACCAAGTAGACCCAGCGGGCGTAGCGCAGCAGCTTCGGCGGTTCGGCCGCCCACCAGCGAGCCCCGGACTCGATGCGTTGCCGCTTGCGGTCTTCGGCCTGCGCATTCCCGGGCGTCCAGAGCTTCTCGGAGGCCCACGTGTCGACGCGGTTCGTGATCGCGAGGAGCGTGAAACCGATCGCAACGAAGCTGAACATGCCGTTCGCGGGACCGAGCAGGTAGATCATCGTGGGGAAGCCGAACACCACGAAGGCGAGCAGGAACCACTCGACGATCGAGTGCACGCGCGCGCGACCAGGCGGACGGCGGCGAAGGCGCGAACCGTCGGCGGTCGTGCGCTTGATCCGGTCCGATGCGGGTCGAGACTCCTTCGGCGCGCGAATCGGAGCAACGATCCGGCGGGGCTCGGCGAGCTCGGGATGACGCTCCACGCGCCGGGCTGCTCTCCAGTCGTCTTCCGCTTGCATGATGCGACGGTTGCAGCGCTTGACCACGAAGACGCCCACGAAGATCGAGAACACGACGCCGGTGAGCGCAATGTTGTGCCAAAGGAAGTCCTTGCTCCTCGAGATGGGGCCCTTGGTCAAGAGGACCACGATCGCGATCCCCACGGGGCTGACGAGGTAGGCGAGTCTGCGCTGGAGGATCAGGCTTGAATCGATTTCTGCGCGTGCTCGCTCGTCACGGCGCGCTCGAGCGGCCTCCCAGTCCTCGGGACGCTCCTTGCGCGCACGAAGCCATGCTTCGACGCCGCTGATGATCATGGCCAACGCGAACGCGCCTCCGACGAATGCAGCGAAGGCGTTCAAGAAGCTGCGAGTCGAGCCGTCGTAGATCAGCAGCATGCACGCGGCACCGGCGATGAAGACGTAGCCGGCGACCCAGTTCAACATGGGATTCGAGCGTCGCCGCGGGCGGGCCCTTCGACCGACTTCGGATCGCGAGTTCATGAGTGGGCCTTCACTCTCTCGCGTTCCGCCTGACGTCCTTCGAGCCACAGTCGCTCGCGCAAGTTCTGTTCGCGCTCGGCGATCGCGAGCACTCCGAGTGAGATCAGGAAGCCGCCGACGAAGGGGACCGCCATCCGGTAGCGTTCCGCCGGGCTGTCGCCGTCCAAGAACGGCATTACGATGCAGACGATCCCGCCGAGCACGACGAGGACCAAGAACGCGATGCGCATGTACTTGAGCTGACGCGGCGGGTTGGCCGACCACGGACCGCGCGAGAGGCGGATGCGTTCGTGCGCTCGGCGTTGTTCCGCTTCGTTGTTCGAGATGCGCAGGCCCGGTGACGACCAGCTGTCGAGCCGGTTGAGCAGTCCGAGCCAGACGACGATCAGGCCGGTGTAGAAGACGAGGCCTCCGGGGCCGCCGAAGAACAAAGCTGAGAACGGCAGGCCGAGCACGGCGAAGACGATCAGGAGCTTCTCGAGCTGGGCTTGCAGCTTGGCGTGCGGACGCTCGGGGAAGGCGACCGTCGACTCGATCTCGTGGACGTGCAGCGGCGTTCCGGGGCCGGGTTTCGGCGCATCGGGTGTGCGAGCGGCTCGTCGCTCCGCGCGCCACTCGTCGGCGGCGATCAACGCCTTGCGATCGAGGCGGATGATCGCGAAGACGGCGATCGCCATCACCAAGACAGCGAGGAAGAACTCGGGGTCGAGCTGTTTGCGCTCGAGCGCGACGCGATGGATGACGGCACCGGTGAGTCCGGCGAAGAACATCGCGATGGCGGCGCGGCGGCTCCAGAGATGCCCGGGGCTGACCGGCGGACCCTCGCGTTCCGCGCGCGGCACCGAGCTTGCTTCCGACTCGCCGGGGAATCGGGCGCGTTCGTGGGCCTTGTCGTCCAGTCGGCTCGCGACGTAGGTCAAGGCGAAGCCGACGACCAAGAAGGCGATCACGCCGTTCACGAAGCCGGCCATCGTTCCGTCGAAGAAGACCGCGGTCCAAGCCGCTCCGCCGAGCACCGCGTAGGCGATCAGGAAGCGCTCCGTGCGCGAGAGGGGCTTGCGCTGCGCGCGGGGGCGAGTCGAGTCGGGAAGCTCGGACATGCCGCCATTGTACTTCCGCTCAGCCGGCGCATTCACGCGCTCCTGCGGCTACGCAGAACGGCCCGTGCTCGTCGCGAAGATCAGGCCTCCGGTGGGCTCGACTGCAGCTTCTGCTCGCGGAATCAGTCCGGAGCGACGGGCTGCTTCGGCCGAGCCGGCGCGCTCGGTTCCGGCAGGGGCGACGGGGGATCGACGGGGGCGGCGAAGTGCGCTGTCGCTTGCTGCGCCGGTTGGCTGGTGGGTTGAGATTCGATCGCGCCGCCCTCGAGCACCTGGAGCATCCGCGTGGCGAGGGCATCGCGACCGTAGCCGGGCGCGGCGAGCTGGGCGTTGTGCGCGAGGCGCGCGCGCTCCGCGGTGTCGTCGGCGAGCGTCGCGATGGTCCGCGCGAGTGCTGCGGGGTCTTCGGCCGGCACGCACGCTCCGCAGTCGGCTTCGCGCAAGATCTGCGATGCCTCGCCGTCCGGACCGGCGAACAACACCGCGCGTCCGGCGCCGAGGGCTTCGAAGATCTTGGACGGGATCACGGTCTCGAAGACCGGTGTGTTCTTGAGGTGCACGAGCGCGAGGTCGCAGATGCTCCAGAGCGCGGGCATCGCAGACTTCCCGACGGGATCGTGGAAGCTCACGTTGAGCAAGTTGCGTGCGGTGCAGGCTGCGACGAGCTCGGCCTTTGCGGCGCCGTCGCCGACGAACAGGAAGCGGATGTCGTCGCGCTCGCGCAACAGTTCCGCGGCGTCGAGCACGTTGCCGAGCGCGTGCGCCATCCCGTGCGTGCCGAGGTAGCCGACGACGATTCGATCGGTGGCACCGTACTCACGCGCGCAGCTCGCATCGCGCTCGCGCGGCTGGTAGGCCTCGAGATCGACGCCGTTCGTCACCACGGCGATCTTCGAGCCGTCGATGCCGCGCGCGATCAGGTCGCTCTTGAACGCCGACGTCACGGCGACGATGCGCCACGCGCTACGGTAGAGGAACAGCTCGACGCGCTCCATCAAGACGAGGAACCGGTTCTCGCGCATCGCCCCGACAGCGGCGATGGACGCCGGCCAGAGGTCGCGCAGTTCGAACACGAAGCGCTTGCGGCGCAGGGCGGCGACGGCCCAACCGGCGACCGCGGTGAAGAACTGCGGCGAGGTCGCGACGATCAAGTCGGGCTTGCGCGGCACGAGTGCGCCGACGAATCCCATCACCATGAACGACAGGTAGTCGAGCATGCGCCGCAGCGTGCCTTGGTTGGCGCTGATCCAGGTCTTGACGCGGATGACTTGGATGCCGTCCAGCTCTTCGCGGGCGAACCAGCGGTTGCGGTAACCCGGATGCAGCTTGCCGGCGGGGAAGTTCGGCGCTCCCGTGACGACGGTCACGCGATGACCCGCACGCACCCAGCGCCGTGCGTGCTCGTAGGTGCGCGTGGCGGGAGCGTTGGTCTCCGGCGGGAAGTTGTCGGTCAGGAAGAGCAGGTGCATCGGTCTACCAGCGCAGGCGTGTGTGCAAGTTGGGGGACTGCAGCGTCGTGCGCAGACAGATGTTGGGCAGCGTGCGACCGAAGCTCGGATGCCAGGTGCCGTCTTCGCAGCGCATGCGTCCGCCGGTCTGCTCGAAGTCGACGAAGAGCGGGCCGCGTCGCAGGCTTGCGCCGGCGCGTTTGATGTGCACATCCGGGTGCAGGTGCAGCGCGTGGCGCGCGCTTGACCAGCTGCCGACCAAGCTGTCGATAATCGAGAGGGAGCCGTCGTCGAGACGCCACTCGCGGTGGTGCCGCACGCGACCGGGCAGCCGCTCATAACCGTCGTGTGCACAGTGCACGGTCAACACGCCGGACTCGTCGGTGATCGAGAGATCGAGCGGCTTGGCGCGGCGCGCGACGCGGAAGCCGCCCCAGACTTCCGAGCTGTCCGCACCGTCGACTTCGATCGTGTTGTGCGCCGCCGTGCCGCGCTGGCGCAGTCGTTCCGCGCTCTCGCCGTACATCGACGTGCCGGAGTTGACGAACCAGCGCTCGCCGAAGAACGAAGCTTCGAACGACAGCGTGTCCGCATGTGCGTGACCGGCGAGGTAGCTCGGGCCAACCTCGCCGATGTCGCAGACCAGCAGCGCGGGGCCGAGCTGCAAGCGCAAGTAGCCGGAGTCGGGCAGCTCGATCAAACCGTCGCCGAGCGAGACGCCGGGGCCCAGCTCGAGCCGCCTCGCGTAGGCTTCCAGCTCGCTCGGGTCGGTAGCCATCTCGAAGGCCGCGTCGTTGAAGAACGAGATTCCGCCGTCGGGATGCAGCATCGTGCGCATCCAACGGCGCATGCGGTGGATCGCCTCGAGCAGCTCGTCTGGCAGCGCGCGGCGTCGGTCGGGCAGCGCAGACTCGAGTCCGCGCATCAAGTTGGTCAGGTCGAGCAGATCTTCGAGGAACAAGCAGTGGTACATCGGGCTGCGCTCGAAGTGTCCGCCGTCGGGCAGCACTTGCTCGCGCAGCTCACGCGCGACGAGCTCGAGGCCGCGCTGCAACCACGCGTCCGACTCGGGTCCTTCGAAGAACAAGCCGGCGAAGACCAGCGCCTTCGCGTTCGCGAACAGGTGATTGCCGAGCAAGTGGTGTTCGAGGCTGTCGCGCAAGTAGCGCGCCTGCACCGCCAAGCTGTGCACGGCTTCGGGGGTGATGCGACCACCGGCCAGCGCCCACTGGATCCAGCGCACGATGCGGATCGAGAGCGGGTAGGCTTCCCAGCCGTTGCCCTCGCCCGGCGGGTTCTCTTGGATCCACCGGCCGAGCCAGCGGTCGTGCCACTCGGCGCGCGTGGCGGGATCGTGTGCGACCAGATCGTCGTGGTAGTGCAGGTGGTAGAGCCAGAGCTTCGACTCGCGCGTGTCGTTCCAGCCGTCGCGACCTTCGACATCGCGCTCGCGACCGAGCAGGCGCACGCGATCACGCCCGATCAACGAAGGCGTGCGCAGCGGTCCGAGCACCCACGTCAGGTTCGCGCGCCGTACCGGCGCGGGCGAGGTGTCGATGCGCGGCTTGTGGACGACTCTCCACAGCCTCCCGATGATTTGCGTGGGGCGCAGCGTCGGAATCGTGCGGGCGTAGAGGAAGGCGCGGTTCATGCGGCCCTCCGCGGTTCGTAGTCGGTGTCGGGCTTCTCGAGCTCGATCACGAGCAGGACGCGCAAGCGAGCGAGGAACGGCAGCGTGTTCACAGCGCGCTCGTAGAGCATGCCGACGGAGTACGTCAGCGCGTTCCAGCGCAGGTACTCCGGCCGGCCCTCGATCAAGTCGACGCGCTTCACGCGCAGGCCGGCCTCTTCCGCCCAGCGCTTGATGTCGGCGGGCGTGTTGGCGAGGTAGCGCGTCGGAAAGGTGTCGGACTCGTCGCGCCCGCGCAGGCGATTGACCAGCTGATGGAAGCGCGTCGAGGTCAGGCGCGCGATCGTCGGCATGTAGTGCCACTTGTTCGGCGTCTTCGCCAAGAATCGGCCGCCGGGTCGCAGCACGCGCGCGACTTCCCGGAACACCTCCCGCGGGCGCTCGAGGTGTTCGAGCACGTTGTCGGCGCAGACGACGTCGAAGCACTCGTTCGCGTAGGGGATGACTTCTCCGCGCCCGACGCGTCCTTCGTCGAGGTGCGGATTGGTCATCACGCGCTTGTCGGGGTCTACGCCGCACGCAGAACCGGCGATGCCCTTGAAGTTCATCTCCGCCACGCGACCGGTGCCGGCGCCGAGGTCGAGCAAGTCGTCCTCGTGGTTCAGTTCCTCGAGGATCCGATCCCGGAAGACCTGATCGTCCCAGCGCTCACCGTGCTTCGGGTACAGCGTGCGATCCATCCATTTAACGAGGCTCATGATGATTTCTCAGGCAGCCACGGCGCTGTCGACGCCGAGCAGGTTGCGGACATCGGATTCCGACCAGCGCAAGCAGCGGCCGTGCAGGCCCTTGATCGACTGTGCGGTGGCGTAGAGATAAGGGAGTCGGCTGTCGCCCGCGGCGAGCAGCAGGGCCGGGTACTGCAGGTACCCACGGCGGTCGTTGAGCAGCGCGAGGTCGCGCTCGAAGCGCGCCACCGGTCGCCAGTCGAAGCCGTCCGCGCTGGCGAACAAGGCCGCGCGCGTGTCGGTGTTCACGTCGCTCTTCTCAACGGCGGTCGAGAGGTAGTGCATGCCGCGGCTCGATGTCGCAGCGAAGCAGCTGCCGGGCAGCTCGGCCAGCTCTTCCAAGCGTCCGGTGCGCGGGTCGAAGAGCTGCACGCGGTTGCGCTCTTGCGGCGTGTCCGTCGGCAACACCAGGCCTTCCGGCGTGCAGATCACGGACACCGCACGGGCGCGTTGTTCGCCGCGTAGCACGGGATCGAGTGTCTTGAAGTCGTCGTCGGTCCACCACAGGCCGACTTCGGGTCCGTCGTCGCCGGTCAGCACCCACATGCCGCCGCGGTGCGGATCGGCGTGGATCCCGTGGACGTGTCGTACGGCCCCGCGCGAGAAGCTGTGCGCGACTTCGAAGGCGCAACCGTCGTCGGAGCCGTAGATGCGCACGGCGTCGCGCCCTGGGTTGTTCCAGTACTCGCCGAACCACACCCGACCCGTCGCGCTGCGGCAAACGTTCAAGGGGCGCGTTCCGTGCTCGACGTGGTGAGCGGTCGTGAAGCGCTTCGATCCTGGCTGGAGGTGCAGCAAGCGACCGCGCACGACGGCGACGAACGCACCGCCGCCGAGCGGCAGCAAGTGGTGGAAGCCGGTGCGGAAGAAGCGTTGCGCGAGCGTGCCGCTGGCCATCAATCGCTCGGACAGGGTAGGCGTGACGCTCGCCAGCTTCTCGAAGTTCAGGCCGCCGTCGAGCGAGCGCTCGAGGTGGAAGCCCTTCGCGGCGTACAAGACGTCGCCTTGCACCGCGAGCACACGACGACGACCGAGATCTCGCGGAGCGAGTCGTGCTTGTTGCTGAGGTCCGGTGTGTTGCAAGAGCGGATTCATCTCACGCTCTCCTCAGCGCTCGGCGCAGGTCGAAGGCGGCGGTGGCGCCGAAGCGCAGCAGGGGAGCGCACGACAGCGCGAGGTGTTCGGCGAGTCGCAGGTCGGAGCGGCCTTGGTCTTCGACGTAGCCGAGCTCGCTGAAGCTCTCGCGCGCGATGCGCTCCGTCATGCGGACTTGGAACGGGCTCAATCCGCTGCGCCACTTCTCCATGTTGTTCGACAGCAGCGGACCGAGCGTCTCCTTCTTCCACGACAGCTCGCGGCTGTCGACGAGCTGCTTCGCCGACTCGCTGAACTCGAGCATGCAGGGGTCGTAGGACAGATCGATGTGCTCGCAGATGCGGCGCAGGACGGCGTCTGCGTCGGTGATCAGGTGTTCGTAGCGCACCTCGAGATACGCCTCGCCGAACTCGCGTCGGCCGAGCTCGCGCCCACGCCGCAGCTGTTCCTTGCAGATCATCAGGTGTGCCCACCAGGGACGCCCGGCGCTCCACGCGGCCTTGGTGCGCGAGAGCAACACGTCGCGCGGATCGCGAATCACGTGCACGACACGAGCGCTCGGAAACTCGCGCTTCCAAGCGGCGAGATGATCCAAGCTGCGCGGGTCCTTATCGCCGACGCGCGACTTGCCGGCGCGTTCCGCGACGCGGCGCATCAGACGTCGGAACACGCGCGTCACGTCCAGGCCGCGACCGCTCTCCGGTTGCAGCAGCTCGACGGCGGGGATGTTTGCGCGGGCGAAGTGATTGTCCGACTCGAGCGCGGCTTGCAGCGCCGTGTGCCCCAGCTGTTCCCAGCGCTTGCGTGCGAAGCGGTCCGCGATGTAACGACGGAAGAAGTGCGTCTCCGGGGGGAAGCAGAGGTCCGGATGAGCGTTGAGCATGCTCTGCAGCAGGCTCGTTCCCGAGCGGCCGACGCCGCAGATCACGACGGGACGTTCGAGTTCGACGGTGGTGCTCATTCGATCGTTCATGCGGCGACCTCGGTTCGCCGTCGCAGGTCGTCGAGCTCGGGCAGCAGGTCCGCGACCGGATTCTCGAGGTACAGCCCGTGCCACAGGACGAAGTTGAAGAGGCTGAACCACAGGCGGTCGCCGTCGCGCGCGAGAAGGTCGTGAAGCGCGTGTTCGTCGAACAAGCCGGTGCGCTCGGCGAAGGCCGTCAGCGCGGGCAGCGCGCGTCCGCCGAACGGCCCGCTCTTCCACTCTTTGACCGGCGCTTGGAAGCCGCGTTTCTTGGCGCGCACGAAAGAGCGCGGGAGCTTGCGCTCCGCGACGCGCTTGAACAGCGCCTTGGGCTCCTGACCCGTGCCTCCGCGCCACTCCGCAGGCAGTCCGAGCGTGAACTCGGCGATGCGGTGATCGAGAAACGGGACGCGTCCTTCGATGCTGAACGCCATGCCCATCTTGTCGAGGCGCGGCAGCATCAGCTGCGGCAGGCGGAAGCGCAGATCGACGTAGCTCATCCACGCCGTCAGGTCGTTCGCGTCGCGACGCGCGAGGAAGTCCGCGCGCAAGGGAGCGATGACGTCGGCGTAGGTGTCCGCGTCGCGTGCGCCGACCGCGGGACCGATCAGGTGCGACTTGGCGCTCTCGCCGAAGTCGAGCGCACCAGCCCAGAACAGCGGTTGGTTGCCGGCAGCGCGCCGGAGCATCTCGCGCTCGGGTGCGAGCCACGAGAGGAAGGAGCCGCCGATGGCGCTCGTGCCGCGACGCAGCAAGCGACCCGGCAGGTCCGGGACGCGCCGGTTGAGTCGTTCCGCGTCGCGCAGGCGAATCCAGTTGCGGTAGCCGACGAACAGCTCATCCGCGCCTTCGCCGGCGAGGACCACCGGCACCCTTGCTGCGCGCGCCGCCTTCGAGAGCATGTAGACGGAAGCGCAGACCGGCGCCGCGATCGGTTCGTCTTGGTGCCAAGCGACTCGAGCGAGCGCTGCGGCGTAGTCGTCCGCAGTCAACGCGATCTCGTGGTGATCTGCTTGGGCCGATCGAGCGCGCGAGAGCGCGGCGGCGCCTTCGTCGTACTCGGGCCGTCCGGGATAGGTGATCGTGAAGGTCGCCGGGCGTCGCTTCTGCTCTGCAACGCACTCGAGCAAGTAGGCCGAGTCGACGCCGCCGGACAGGAACAGGCCGACGGGCACGTCGGCGTTCAAGCGCTTCGCGACCGAGTCTTCGAGCAGCTCTTCGAGTCGATCGTGCGCAGCATCGAGAGTCGCGGGCGCGTCGTGAGCTCGTTCCAACACGTCCCACCAACGACGGATCGACTGCGCACCGCTGCTCAAGTCGAGTTCGAGCAGCTCGCCGGCGCCCAGCTGTCGCACGCTTTCGAAGAGCGTGGCCGGCGCGGGGACGGCGCGGAAGGAGAGGTAGTGCCGGAAGCTCGCGTGATCGAGTCGCGCGTCGAGCGCGGGGTGCGCGAGCAATGCCTTGGCTTCAGAGGCGAACGCCAAGCCGCCGCCGGGCAGCGCAGTGTGGTACAGCGGCTTGATGCCGATGCGGTCACGCACGAGCCACATGCGCCGCGCATCGCGATCGGTGTACGCGAACGCGAACATGCCGTTCAAGCGCCCGAGCGTCTGCTCGAGGCCCCAGTGACGCAGGCCGAGCAGTAGAACTTCGGTGTCGGAGTGGTCGGTCGTGAAGCGCACGCCCGCTGCTTCCAGTTCCGCGCGCAGCTCGGCGTGGTTGTAGATCTCGCCGTTGAAGCACAGCGTTCCGCGACCGTCCGCCGTCGACATCGGTTGTGCCGCGGCATTGCTCAGCTCGACGATCGAGAGCCGCACGTGCGAGAACCCGAGTCGGGCGTCGGGTGCGATCCACGCGCCCTCGCCGTCGGGACCGCGATGAGCTTGCGTGCGCGCCATGCGCATCAAGACCTCGCGCCGCACGTTGCCGCGCGCATCGAAGACTCCGGAGATGCCGCACATCAGGCGACCTCCTTGGGCTTGCGGGTGGCCACGCTGATGCGTGCCGCGGGTACGCGACCGACGAGCTCATCGATCCAGCGCTCGAGGCGTCCGTGCCAGGCGGAGTGCCGGTAGTGATCGCCCGTGTCGCGCGCCTTGACCGAGATGTGCGTGCGCAGTCGGCTCGAGTGCTCCAGCACGCGCATCGCTTGCGCGAGCGACTCGGTCGATCCAACCTCGACGAGCAGTCCGTTCACGCCGTCTTCGATCAACTCGTGAGCTGCGGGCCAGCGACTCGCGATCACGGGCAAGCCGGCTTGCATCGCTTCGATCACGACCCCGGGCATGCCTTCGGTCCGGTAGAGGGTCGGGAAGATCAGCGCGTCGTGTCTTGCGAGCAAGCCGGGGACGGCCTCGGGCTCGACGGGGCCGTGGTAGTGCGCGTGTTCGTGCGCGTCGAAGATCGCCTCGCTGACTCCCGGCATCAGCGGCCCGTAGAACTCGATCCGAGCGTTCGTTTCGAGCTGATCGGAGGCCTCGAGCGCGTGGAGGAAGCCCTTCTCGTGCCAGATCTGGCCGAGGAACAGGAAGCGCAGCCCTTGCCCCGCGCCGCGCTCGAGGCGCGGAGTCTCGGGGAGATCGCGAGTGTTCGGGAAGCGGTCGACGCGCTTCGCGGTAGCGAAACGCTCGCGCAGGCCCTCCGTCTCGACCAACAGATGTTCGCAGCGCAGCACCGTGCGTCGCATCAGCGCGCGTCGCCGGCGCGGCGCGTCGTCGAAGCGCATGCCGAAGTCGCCGCCGAAGAGGCGCACGACGAGCGGCGTGCGGCGCAGCTTGCAGAGCGCCCAGATCCACGGTCCCGAAGCGATCAAGCCGCGCGAGGAGATGTTCAGCACGACGGCATCGTTGCGCGCCGTCTCGCGCCAGAGCTTGCCGAGCACGCGCACGAACGCCCGAGCGTTGTGCAGCGCGCGCTGCAGGGGGCGCTTGTCGCGCAGCGGTCGCGACGTATTCACGACGCGCGTCTCGAAGCGCTCCGAGCGCTCGAAGGCGTCGACCATCTCGGCGAACAGCACCTTCGTGCCGCCGATCACGTCGTCTTCGATCGGCAAGGGGCCGACCAGCAACAGCCGCGTGCGCGGTTCGAGCTTCTGGAGCCTCAACTCGGCTCTCCTTGCGCTCGCGGACCACGCGCTCGCACCGCACGCGTCGTTCGTCCCGTGCCGGTCCAGATCAGATGCGCCGCGATCAACACGCAGAGCGCCGGCAGCGCCACCGAGAGCGTTTGCTTCAGGAAAGTCGCCAGCTCGTAGCGGTGCAGGATCACGATGTGCGACGTGAAGTAGGGGGTGAGCATGGCGAGCAGACTCCACGGACGACGCGCGTTGGCGCGGTCCCAGAGCGCGTGAAGCAGTCCCGCGAGCACGCCGAGCAGCGCCGATCCGAGCAGCGCGCCGAAGTTCCACCAGGCTTCCGCGAGGTGCGAGAAGGCGGCGCCACCGCCGCGTGCCGCCATCGCCGGGTAGTTCTTCGCGACGAAGTCGAGCGCGAGCGTGTTCGGTCGGTTGGGCGCCAGCGCCTTGGGAATCAGCGTCGCTGGTGCCGCGAGGTAGCTACTGCCGCCGAGCGCGCCCGCTTCCTCCATTTGCATCAGCTCGATCGAGGTGAAGACGGGGTGCGAGAGTTCGGAGCCGCCGATCAGCGTGCCGAGCGCGCTCTCTTGGGCGTCGGTCAGCGCGACCAGGGCGTCGAGCGACTGATCGAGGCCGTCTTTCCACGTCGCGCGGACGATGCTGAAGGCCTCGACCGAGGCGTAGAGCACCAAGAGTCCGACGACCAGCGTGGGTCGTACACGGCGCAGCTGTAGGTCGTTGCGACGGCAGTAAATCACGGCGTAGCCGAGCGCAACGATCACGGCGTTGGTGCGCTGCGCGATCACGGCGACCGACCAGACGACGATCAAGAGCGCGATGCAGCGGTACAGGCGCTTGGTGCGACGTCCGAGCTGCTCGGAGGCTTCCGCCCAGAAGCAACCGACGATCGCGAGGTGCAAGCCGAGCACAAGCGGGCCGAGTCCATCGGACACCTGATACTTCAGCGCGAAGTTGTCGCGGTCCATCAGCGAAGCGACACCGACCTGCGCCACGTACAAGCCGTAGAGCGCGAGTCCGGCGGCGACGAGGCCGAAGGGCACCAGTCGCTCGCGGTGTCGCAGGTAGTCTTCGTTCGGCGCGGTCCTAGCCTTCTGCGTCTCTGCTGCGCGACCGGCGCGACCGCGGAACAACATGAAGCCGCTGAGCAACGCGAGCGCGTAGACCAGGAACTCGAGCTGCACGCGGACGATCAGGTCTTCGCCGGCGTAGACCGCATGGCGCCACGAGCGCGTCTCGATCCAGATGGACAGCACCGGGTAGAAGCTGCCGATCAGCCCGGTGGTCAGCAGAGCCAGCAACATCGGATGCAGCGGCGACTGGCGTCGCAGCAACACGATGCCGAAGCCGCAGACGAGCCACAGCAAGAGCGCGAGAGTGAGGCGTTGGGCTTCCATGGCGCGCTAGAGCTCCAAGCCTCCGGTGCGGACCCAAGCGAGCGCGAACAAGGCGAAGGTCATCGCCGCGGCGCAGATGAGTCGTGCTGTGGGGCGCTGGTCCGTGCCCAGGCTGCGGCGCTCGCCGAGCAACAACAGACACTCCGCCGTGCGCGCGGCCAAATAGGTGGCGACGGCTCCGGGCGCGCCGAAGCTGGGGATCGCGATGATTCCGACGATGAGCATGACCAGCGCACCGGTGCCGTACGCGCGCCGTTGGCTGCCGAAGTCGCCGCGAGCGCGTTGCCACGGCGTGAACAAGAAGCCGAAGTGCGCAAGGAACACGCCGGGCAGCATCCAGGCGAACAACGGGGCCGCGGGCGCGAAGTCGGCGCCCAGTACGATGCGCACGAGGTGCTCGTGGAACCCGATCATCAGCGCCAGGCCGATGAAGTAGGCGAAGGCGACCTTCGACGCGAAGCTCAAGAAGCGACGCGCGGCGGCGTCTTGACCGTCGACTTGGATCGAGCGGCTGAGGAGCGGGTAGAGCGTCGCGCCGAGCGCGGTGCTGATCACGTGGACCTTCACGGCGAGGTCGTACTGCCCCATGTACAGACCGCCGGTCGCGGAGTCCGTCGCGCGTCGCTCGAGCATCAACTTGTCCGCGGACCCGAGCACCAGCACCGACAGTCCGTGTCCGAGCAAGTCGCGAACGTCGTGCGTCAAGCGCGACCAAGCCGCTCCGTCCCAGCCGATGCCGGGCAAGGAGTGTACCGGTTCACCGATGCCGGCGAGCAGCTCGCGGTAGACGATCAGGATGGCGAAGTTTGCGGCGGGGAAGCACCACAGCCACGCCCAGCTCGCCGCTTGAACGGAAGTCACGGCCACCGCGCCGAGCGTGGCGCAAGCCCAGCCGATGTTGCGCGCCGCCGTCGCCGTTCCGACGCGGCCGCGCGCCGAGAGCAGCGCGTACTCGCGCGACGCCGCCGCGAAGCACAACGCGCCGATGCCGATCGGTAGGGCCGCCGCCGTGCTCAAGCCGATGGTGGCGATGATTGTCGCGAGGCCCGTGACGAGCAGCAGGTCGACGGTCCAGAGCGTCGAGAGTTCGGCGCGGTCGACTTCGCCGCGCGCGAAGCTGCGCACGAAGCGCGGACGAACCAGATCGAGCTGACTCGTCAGTCCGAGGATTGCGATCGCGAGCGAGAAGTTCGCGTAGCGGCCGGGGCCGAGGTTGCGTGCGAGCAGGGGCAGCGCGGCGAGCCCGACGACGGCGAGCAGCGCCTGGCTGCCGAGCTGACCGCTCAGGCTGCGCACGAAGCGGCTCGCGGGCGGCGCCGGGTCCGTGGAGGGACCGCTCAGCTCGCTCGTGAGGCCGTTTCGGCCGGTGATCAGCGTGTGGTGAGGCGTGGACATGCGTGGATACGACCTCGCTCCGCGCCCGGGCGGGCGACGGGGAGAGGGCACTGGCTCGTCCTCCTGCTTCGTCGTCTCTAGCCGGGACCCTTAGGAGAGAGCTGCTCGGAAGGCCCGCTGGTCCCGCTTACGAGCCGGTCTCAGCCTTGGGCGGTTCGTCCCGTATCGACGCAGTTTTCGGCCTCCAGCCGGGGAGCTGAAAGCCTCGATAGAGAGTTCCGGCGGCTCGCGCTCTGCGAGCGAGTCGGACCGCAGCCCTCCAAAATGACCCCCCTCCAGCCCAGCGCACCGGTCGAGCCCTTGCTCGATGCGGAGGCGACGTCCACCGCGACCCTGACCCGGCCTGCGTCTGCGCCGGACGTGGAATCCGTCCCGCCGGTGCTCGAGCCGGCGGACGAGTTGAAGCTCGTCGTGCAGTCGATCGATTGGGCCGCGATCACGCCGGGCGGCGCGTATGCGCGCTGCGGTCGTCGCGTCCTCGACCTCGTTACGGTCATGCTGCTCGCACCGCTGGCGGCGTTGCCGGTAGCGGTCGTCGTGACCGTGAACCTCTGCATCTTCCGCGATCCCCGCAAGGTGCTCTTCACCCAAGAGCGCGTCGGATATCGCGGCGAGACCTTCCGCATGTACAAGTTCCGCACGATGCGCGACGCGCGTCGCGGGGCACTTCACTCGTGGTCCAGCGGAGGAGATCGCTTGCGCGTCACGCGCTTCGGTCGCTTCTTGCGGAACGCACACCTCGACGAGCTGCCGCAGCTCTGGAACATCCTGCGCGGAGAGATGAGCATCATCGGTCCGCGACCCGAGATGGTCGAGATCGAGGCCTGGGCTTCACGCGAAGTGCCGGGATTCACCGAGCGCTTGCGCATTCGTCCCGGCGTCACCGGCTGGGCGCAAGTCACGCAGGGCTACACCGGGCGCTGTCCCGAAGCCTACGCGGCGAAGCTCACGGCGAACGAAGCGGTGACTTGCAGACCGAGCTTGAAGCGCGACCTCGAGGTCTTGATCCGCACCGCGCTGTGGATGCTGCGCGGCAAGGGCTGGGAGTGGAAGCTGCAGGGTCGTCCGCGCCGCTGAGCGCGTCGTCCGTCAGCGACCTTCCATGTCCGCGGACTCGATGTAGCCGAGGGCTTGCAGTGCGCGCGCGACTTCCGGGTCGAGCAGCGACGCATCGAGTTGGCCTCCAGACACCGTCTCGGACCAGATCTCGATCGAACCGGGTTCGTTCTGCTCGGGAGGCGCGGTTCCCAGCAAGGCCGTGAGTTTCACGTCCGGCGGAAAGCTGAAGACGAACTGCACATGGTCCAGCGGCAGCCGCTGGTCATCACCGACCCGCACATGCGCGCGACTCGGCCAGCTGCCGTCGATGCGTGGAGCGATGAGAGCCGGTTGTTCGCCCACGAGCTGAAGTTCGGTGCGAACTGGTCCCGCGGTCGTCAGCGAGCTCTGCGCGCGGTAGCGACCGAGGCGCGGTTCCCAACCGCTCGCTGACAGGAGCTGCATGCTGCGCGTCCCTCGCGGCCAGCGATAGCGCACGTCGACTTCGAGGTGGCTCTCTTGATCGGGGATCAGTTCCAGCTGGACCAGCTTGCGGATTGGATCCTGAAGGACGCGGAACTCCACCGGTTCTTGCGGATCGCCCGGCACACCGTTCCAGAGCGGCACGGCGGTCGAGTTCACCAGCGGATGGCCACCGACCCAGATGTTCTCGACCAGCCGTTGATCGCCTGGGCGACGGAGCGACCACTCGAGTTCTTGTTGATCGTGTTCGAGCAGCACGCGCAGCGTCACCGTCTCGCTGTCTTCCGGGATCAACCAGCGCAGCTCGTTGTTGTCTTCGTTCGTCGTCGTGGGCGGACCCTCGAGCGCGAGGATCGTGTCGGGCGCCGAGCGCAGGAGCAACTCGAGCGGACCGAAGCCGACGCCGGCGCGCACGCGGATGCGCAGGCCCGGCTGTGTGCCGAACTCGCGCGCCCAGCTGTGGAGGGCTTCGCGTACGCGAGGATCGACCACATCGATGAGATCGGAGAGTTCCGAAGGATCGTCGCGCCACGCGAAGATGCGCGATCCGTCGCCGGCGCGGCTGTGGATCAGCTTGTGCTCAGGGCTGCGCACGCTGACGTTGGAACCCGAGGAGCCTTCGGAGTAGACGCGTTCGTGCAGCTCATCGGTTTCTCCGTCGAGCAGCGGCATCAGGCTCTTGCCGTCGACCCGCGGTTCTTCCGGGACCCCGAGCTGTTCGAGGATCGTGGGTAGGAGGTCGATGCTCTGCGTCATCGCGGAGACGCGCCAGCCTTCGGATTGTCCCGGCAGCTTCACGATCAGGGGGACTTGCGTCACCGACTCATACAGGTCGTGGTGCGTGAAGGGAAAGGCATCGTGGCCCGTGTCCGAGCCTTCCAGGTTCTCGCCGTGGTCGGCGAGCACGGCGATCAGCGCGTCGTCGTACAGTCCATCTGCGCGCAGTCTGTCCAGGAGCTCGCCGACGCGGGCATCGCAGAACTTGATCTCGGCGTCGTACAGCGCGCGCCCGTTCGCCAACTTGACTCGTTCGCGGTCCGCTTCCGGCACGTTGCGCTTGATCCACTTGCCGCGCTCCGGCGGGTCGAGTTCTGCAAGCGCAGCTTCGTACTGTTCTTGACCGACGTCTGCGAGGTGCTTGCGCAGGAAGAGGTTGCGCGTCTCTTCAGGGGCGTCGTAGAACCAAGCACCGTCCGTGTGCGGATCGAAGTAGTGCACCCACAGCAAGAGCGGCTTGTCGGAGCGCTGGTCGAGAAGCTCGAAGGCGCGTCGGTTGGCGTTGTCCGCGCGAGCCGCGTCGATGCGTTCTTCCGCCGAGACTCCCTCGAGCGTCGAGAGGCGATCCCAGCCCGGCAGCGGATCGACGCCTTCGGGTGCGACGTGCAGGAAGGGGTGGCTGACGACGGCCAGCGATTCGTAGCCGTATGGGCGCAGGCGATCGCCGATGCTGACGACGTTCTCGCGAGCCGAGACTCCGAGTGCCGGCACCGCGACGTAGCTGCCGTGATTCTTGACGTAGAGCCCGGTGAGGATCGAGGTCAGGCTCGAGTGCGTCGTGTTGACTTGCGTGGAGTTGGCCGCGAAGAGCGTGGCGGACTCGGCGAAGGCGTCGATCTCCGGACTGGTGTCCAGGTCGTAGTCGTAGCAGCCCAGATGATCGGCGCGCAGCGTGTCGATCACGATGATGACCACGGGAGTGGTCGGGGCGGGTGGATCGTCGGCGCAGCTGACCAAGGTCGACGCGAGCAAGGAGCCGATCAGCAGGCCGGGGGTGCACCTGGGGGAGATCATCAGCGCAGTCTAACACGCACTCGGCGAGCGTGGAGACCTGCGCAGGGTCAGCTCTTGAGTGCTCGCAGCATCGCGATCAGCGAGTGCCCGAACGGCAAGTCGAAGCGCTTCGATAGGTGGCGTTCCGCGGCGAATGCGCCGTAGCAGAGCGAGTTCAGGGCGGCGGGGGGGATGAAGCTGAGGTTGGTGTGTTCGGGCTGCGAACCGAGCAAGCCGAGCTTCTCGATCGCCTTCATGCCGAGCACGGCCGGGGCGATCAGCGGGAACAAGAGCGCGTTCGCGTAGCTCGAGCGCTCGATGACGAAGCCGGCACTCATCGCGCGCTCTCTGAGTGCGCGACGCGTGTAGCGACGCTGGTGGTGCGAGATGCGGTCGTTGTTGCTGTAGAGCCACGGATGCGCCGGAACCGACAGCGCGAGGATCCCGCCCGGTGCGAGCACGCGCCGCACTTCGCGCAAGGCACCGAGGTCGTCTTCGAGGTGTTCCAGCACGTCGAAGGCCGTGACCAACTCGCACACGTCATCGGCGAACGGCAGCTGCGTGGCACCGGCGACGATCACCTGCGCTCCGCCGCGTCCGCGGGCCAGGGCCGCGACTTCGGCGTCCGGTTCGACGGCGACGACGCGTTCGGCGAGCTCACTCAGCGCGGGCAGCCAGCCGCCGGAACCCGTGCCGAGGTCGAGCGCCATGCGCGGCTTGGAACGCAGTGCGCCCCGCAAGACGTCGAGATAGACGGCGCGGCGTCCACGGAACCACCAGTGGTCCGACTCGAGTCGCGCGAGTTGATCGAAGGCGTTTGCGTGCATCAGCGCGGTCGCGCGGTGACGATCAGCTCGTCGAACAAGTTGACGTACAGCGCGCGGTCGGGGGGCAGCAGCTTGCTGAGCGCCGCCGAGAGCAAGCGGGAGACGCGCGCGGCCCGTTCCGCGACGAAGGCGCCGCGCACGTGCTTGCCGGCGAGCCCGCGACGTCGTTCGATGATCTCGAAGCCGGTCTCGTCGAGCGCGCGGCGCAGCGTGTCAGCGTGAAAGTGATGCAGGTGCTCCGCGTGCTTGTAGTGGTGCCAGCGACGTCCGAGCACGCGTGCCGCGATCGACCGCACATCTTGGGTTTCGAGCACCAAGATGCCGTCCGGCTTCAGCCAACGCCGCGCCGAGCGCAGGCACGCGAGCGGATCGGGAAGGTGCTCGAGCACATCCCAGAGCGTGATCAGGTCGTAGTGCTCGTCGGGGAGCCGCAGCACCTCGACCGGCACCTGCAAGATCGCGTCGTCGCCGAGACGTTCGCGTGCCGCTGAAGCCATGGCCGTCGGTTCGACGCCTTGGACCTGCCAGCCCGCATTGCGCAGCACCCCGAGGAAAGCTCCATCCGCGCAGCCGAGATCGAGCGCGCGACCTGGCTTCGACGCGTGGTGACGGATGCCGCGCCAGCGTCGTGCGAAGGTGCGTTCGTGGAGCGCGTGATCGGCGAGGTAGTCGGCGTAGCCGCGCTCGCGCGGTCGCGCGGAGTGCCAGTAGTCCGCGTCGTAGACGGCCGACAGCAGGACTTCGCCGGACATGCGCGGCGTGACGTAGGTCAGATCGCACTCGGTGCAGGTGACGATCGTGTGTTTGCCTTCGAGGAAACGCGTGCGTCGTCCGCGTGAGCCGCACAGCGCGCAAGCCGGATCCAACACGGCATTGCCCGGATCGACGGTCACCCGAAGTACTCCTGACCGGACGCGACCTCCTCGCCGCGCGTCTTGTCACCGTGAGCGATGCCGCGACCGGCCTTGCGACCCATGGCGATCGAGTGATCCATGTTGTTGTAGCGGAAGAGACCTTGCCGACCGGTGCTGGTGAAGCCGTCGAGTGACTTCGCGTGCGAGAGCAGCGGACGCAAGCGTTCTTGATAGCCGACCTCGTACACCGGATAAGCCTGTGCGAGGCGACGCAGGTCGAGCGGGCGCGTGCTGCCCATCTTGACCAGTCCGGAGGCGACGAGGTCGAGCTCGGCGAGTTCCGCGGCGGCGGCGAGATCGAGGTTCCAGGTGTCGTCGCCGACGCGGCAGGTGATCTCGCAGCAGATCGCGGTGCGATCGCCCGGCGCTGACGCGTCGCTGAAGTTCTTGAACTCGGACACGCGGTGGATGCGCAGATGTCGTTCGGGTAAGTAGATCCAGTGATCGGGCGAGACCGACGGCGCGTCGACTTCGAGGTAGACGAAGAGGATCGCGACGTAGTCGAGTCCGGATGCGGCGGAGCGGACTGCGTCCGGCGCGTCCGAGGCGGATTCGGCCATCAAGCGCGGCAAGGGGATCGTGCAAAGCGTGTGATCGGCGTGCACTTCTTGTTCAGAGCCATCGATCTTGGCGCGCACTCCACGCACGCGGCCGTCATGCACGATCAGCGAGTGCACCGGCGTCTGCAATGCGATCCGCGCGCCGCGCGCTTCGATCTTCCTAGCATAGCTGCGTGCGAGTTCGCCGATGCCGCCGTGCGCGGGGTAGTAGAATTCGTCGGCGAGGCTGCGCACGGTGCCCTCCTTCGGCGGCCGCAGAGTCTTCATCACCGTGTCGAAGAGGCTGGTCTGCGCGATGCGTTGCGCGGCCCAGTCCGCGCTGATCCGGTTGCAGGGGATGCCCCAGGTCTTCTCGGTGTAGGTGCCGAAGAACAGTTCGTAGAGCGTGTTGCCGAAGCGCTTCTTGACCCAGTGTTCGAAGTTCGAGTCGTCCGTCGGGCGCACGAGTTCCTTGGCGCGTACGGCGGCGTAGTCGAAAGCTGCGCGAGCCAACAAGCCGGTAGGCAGGTGGCGCACGACGTTGCCGAACTTCAATGGGTAGTCGAAGTAGCGCCCGCGCAAGTGGATGCGCGACTGACGTCGCCGGATGACGACGCCGCGATCGAGGACCTCGAAGACGTGCTCGACGAGTCGCGCGTCGCGGCTGTGGAAGCGGTGCGGGCCGTGGTCGAGCCAGAACGGGCCGACCTTCCAGCTGGAAGCCATGCCGCCGACTTCGTCTCCAGCTTCGAGGATCTGCACCTCGTGGCCGAGCTGCGTGAGCTCGTAGGCCGCTGCCAGTCCGGCGAGGCCGGCGCCGAGGACGAGGACTTTCATCCCGCCCAAGGTAGCGCACAGGGGCCGCGGTTCAGCGGTTCGCGCCGCTCTTCTGGAAGTGCACTCGGAAAGTCGTGCCGCCGCCCTCGCGGTCGAGGATCGTGATTCCGCCGCCCAGCGCGCGGGCTTGCAGATCGACGAGGTGCAGGCCGAGACCCGTTCCGCGGCTGGAACGCGTCGCTTCGTTCCCGATCCTGTAGAACGCGCGCAGCACGCGGGGCTTCTCCGGGTCGGGGATTCCAGGTCCGCGATCGGAGACTTCGAGCACGGGGCGACCCTTCTCGAGTCGTGTGACGATGCGGATCTTCTCCTCGTCGGGCGAGCCCAGCGGGACTGGAGCGTACTTGCGCGCGTTCTCGACCAAGTTGGTGAGGATCGAGTGCAGGGCTTCGTCGTGGAAATCCACCGGCGGGAGCTCGTCCGCGAATTCCCAGCGTAGGTCGCGCGCGCCGGTCGACTCGTACTCGCCGCACAGGGCCTCGACGGCTGCGGAGAGATCACCCGGCTGCGCCTTGCCGCGACCGGGAATCAGTCGGCCCTTCTCGAGCACGCGCTCGACCATCGTCTCGAGCCGCAGCGTCTCGGTGACGATGCGCTCGTGATAGTCCTTCTGCTTGTCGGGTTCGGCGACCCAGCCGTCGCGCAGCATCTCCGCGTAGAGGCGGATGGCGGCGACGGGCGTGCGCAGCTCGTGCGTCACGGCCGACACGAAGTTCTCGGTGCGGCGCGCGTCTTCGAGCGTCTCCCGCGCATCCCAGCGCAGCTGATACCAGTGCAGCGATGCGAGCACCACCGTCGGCAGCACGAGCAACAAGCAGTACAGGATCAGCGCGGTGCGACGTTTGGAGCGACCCAAGGTGGTCGAATCTTAGAGTGAAGTACCGTGCCAGGTTCGATTCGTCGATCTAAGCGTGGAGTGCTAGTTGTCGTACCAGCGGTATCCGCGACCGCGGACGGTCTGGATCAGCTGCGGGGTCGACGGGGCGGGTTCGATCTTGCGACGCAGGCCGACGATGTGAATGTCGACGGTGCGCGTCTCGACCTTGCCGTTCGAGTAGTGCCAAACGTCGACGAGCAAGTCTTCGCGCGTCACCACGCGATCGCGGTGCTCGATCAAGTAGCGTAGGATGTCGCCCTCGCGGGGCGTCAACGCCACGACCTCGTCGCCGCGGAAGACTTCCAGTCGGTCGAGGTCGACGATCGTTCCGCTGGGCAGCTCGACCTTCGTGGAAGAGGAGGAATCCAGCTCGCGGCGTCGGAACTGAGCCGTCACTCGCGCGACGAGCTCGCGCGGCGAGAAGGGTTTCTTCATGTAGTCGTCCGCGCCGGCGTCCAGACCTTGGACGACCTCGGATTCTTCGGCGCGGGCGGTGAGGATCAACGTGCGTACGTCGCGATTCTCGTTGCGGAGTGTGCGCAGCACATCGAGTCCATTCATGCCGGGCAACATGATGTCGAGGACGACGAGGTCGTGTTGGTCTTGTCGGATGGCCTCGAGACCGTCGATGCCGTCGTGGACGATGTCTACCGAGTAACCTTCGTGCCGCAGTGCATCCTGAATACCGAGTGCGAGGCTCTGCTCATCTTCAACGACGAGGACTCGTCCGGTCTGCATGCCTGCCGTGGCGCTGCCGATTTCGCTCATGATCATGAGGGATATGCGTGGTGAGGATCTTCGGGAAGTGGATCCGATTCCCTGCCGGAGAACGGATTGCGTGAGCACTGCCTCTACGTTCTTCGGGAGGGGCGGTTTTCGTCCCCGCACAGAAAATGTTCGGAGCCCGCACGACCTGTGCGAATCGCACACTTGTCATTGCGCGATGTCGCACGCTTCGGTCAACGTCAATGCGTTCCGAACAGAAGCGAAGCCCGCTGAACCGTGCAGAGTCGCCTATCGATACTGTCCCGCGACGCGACGCCGGCGGATGCGCAACAAGTCGGTACCGGCCTCTCGCACCGCGCCGGCGATGCGCACCTTGCTACCGGCTCGGTGGCTCCAGCGCACAGGGAGCGCTTCCGCGGGGATGCCGAGTTCTGCAGCGGCGACGAACAGTTCGACATCGTGCGCCCAGCCGTCCGAGCGCGTGCGGCTGTGCAGTGCGCGCGCCACGTCAGCGTCGAAGGCCTTGAAGCCGCATGTTCCGTCGCGGATGTCTCTCGCACACATGTGCCGCGCGAGCCACGCGAAGCCGCGCCCCAAGTTCTCGCGCAGCAGCGGCTGTCGCACGACGAGTTGCGAGCCCGGGTGTCGGCGGTCGCCGTAAAGGAACTGTGTGCCGGCTGTGAGGCGATCCTCGACGCGCGGTAACGCTTCGAGGTCGGTTGCGAGATCGACGTCCAGCGTGAGGATCCAGCGACCGCGCGCCGCGTGCACCCCGTCGCGCAGCGCCGCGCCCTTGCCGTGGTTGGTGGCACCGCCGCGCACGACGAGTCGCGGATCCTGGAGCGCTCGTGCCCGGAGCCAGTCGCCGCTCGAGTCGCACGATCCATCGTCGACGGCCACGCACTCCCAATCCGCGCCGAGCGCGTCCGCGGCCTCGACCAAGGCGGGCCAGCTCGTCGGCAACACGGCGGCCTCGTTGTAGACGGGCCACACGAAACTCCAGAGGGGGGAGGCGGACACGGCACGATGGAAGCAGATGCGGAGCCCGCTTTCACCGTTCCCATCGCGGAAAGAGCTTCGGAACACGGCGGCGTGAGTGTTACACCAGCTTCATGATCGGCGCCCGCAAGGCACCTCCCTTCGTGCGCACGGCACTCGCGACCATCGGCGCCCTGCTCATCGGACTCGCGGTGATCGGTCGCGCCCCCTTCGCCGCAGGCCACGTGCACTTCGCCGTCGACACGGCGACGGTCCAGCAGCCGTGGAATGCGGCGGGCGAACCGGCGAACGCGGAGCTCTCCGACCAAGGCGTCGCGTTCTATCCGCACTACCGCGAGCTGGTGCGCCGCTGGAATGCCGGCGAGACGCCGCTCTGGAATCCGGACATCTATCTCGGCGTGCCCGAGCTCGCCAATCCGCAGTGGGGGGCGCTCGATCCGCAGGTCTGGTTCCTCGGAGCGCTCGAGCGCCTCGGCGGACGCGAGCTGTTCGACCGCGGCTTCGCTTGGCTCGCGTGGATGCGCATCACGGTCGCCTTGTTGGGAGCCTACTGCCTCGCGCGCACGCTCGGGCTCGGGCGCGCGCCGGCGACGCTGGCGGCGATCGGCTACGGACTCTCCGGCGCGCAGCTGCTCTGGCTGCACTATCCGCACGGGCACGTCACACCGTTCTTGCCGTGGGTGCTCGTCGGCGTCGAACGACTCGCTTCGCGCGCCGAGCTGCGCAACGTCGCGCTGGTCTTCGGCGCGATGCTGTTCGCGATCTTGGGCGGCCAGCCCGAGACCGGTTTCTACGTCGGGCTCGTCGCGGGACTCTGGTGCTTGCACGTCGGATCGGTCGATCGACACGCGGCATGGGCTGGGCTGTCAGCGCTCGCGGCGGCGACGCTCTGCGCAGGTCCGCTCTTGGTTCCCTTCCTCGAGTACCTGGCGAACTCCGGCGCGTGGATCGCGCACGAGCAAGCGGTGTACGGTGGCACACCCGACTGGGTCGCACTCGGAGCGATCTTGATCGGCGTCGGCGTCCTGATGCGCTTGCGCGACCTGGCCGCTGGTCGACCGGTTCCGTTCTTCGTCGCGATCGTCGTCGTCGGCTTGTCGTACGCGCTGGCGAAGCGCGGACTCGGCGACCGCGCGGCGCTCGCGGTCTGGCCCGACCTCTTTGGTCGCCCGCAAGACATCTCGGGTTACGGCGGCGGCGCCAGCTTTCTCGAGACGGCGAGCGCATGGGTCGCGTTCCCGGTGCTCGCCTTGGCGCTCGCGTCGTTCTTCGGAGGCGCGGCACGTCACGCCCGCTTCGACTTGATCGCGATCGTCGGCGCCATCTCGTTGGCGCTCGCTTGGGAAGCGCCCGGCATCGTCGACCTTTGGCGACTCCTGCCCGGGATCGGTCTCGCAGCGCCTTCGCGCGCGGCACCGATCGCGGCGCTGTTCCTCGCCTTGACCGCCGCCGGCGCGCTGCAGACTTCGCCGAGCTGGGCACGCCGCGCAACTGTCTTCGCGAGCCTCGGCTGCGCGTTGCTCGCGACCGCCGCGGGCGGTGCTCGGCCGCTGCCGCTCGATCTCGTGCCGCTCGATCCGCAGATCGAACTGGTTCGCTTCGACAGCCTCCCCGCGCCGCGCCTGTCGGGAGGCCATTTGCGCGTCGCCGGCTCGCTGCACCCCGGCTTGCCCGCGCGGTCGGCAGAGTTGCGCGTCGACCGACTCGATGATCGCGGCCGCGTGCTGGGGTCCGAGTCACAGACCATGCCGCTCGAGCTCACGCGCGGCGCGCAAGGCTGGAACGCCTTCGACAGCGGCTTGCTCGAAGTCGCACGCTTCACGGAAGGCGAACATGTCTTCACGCTGCGCATCCTCGGAGAGGACGCTGACCAGTCGCTGCTCGGCGAGCGTCGCTTCGCACGTAGCTTGATCGCACGCACGCGCGGTGTCAGCTTGATCAGCCTGGCGGTGCTCGGTACGACGCTCGTGTTGCTCTGGTTGCCTGCCGGCGGGGGAGTCGCGTGGCTCTTGGTGATCTTGGCGCTCGCGCAAGGCGTCTGGTTCGGCCGCGACTGGAACCCGCTCGTACCGCGTGCGCAGAGCTTCCCGCAGACGCAGACCGAGACGGTGCTGGCCGACGTGCTTGGCGACCGACGCCTGTTCGCCGCGCCCGGCATCCTGCCGTCGAACACGCCGCTCGTCGCCGGACTCGCCACGCTCGATGGATACGACGCGCTGGACCCCGCGAGCTTCGACGGCTTCCGCGCCGCCGCACTGCGCCCGGGCGCGCACGCCTTGCTCGACTGGAACGCGGAAGGTGCACGGACCAACGCTCCCGCCTTCCGCTTGCTGGGCGTCGGCGCTCTGTTGTTGCACACCGACTCACCGCCGTCCGGCTGGTCGACCATCGCCGGCCCGCGCGACGCCCAGCGCCACGCCGAAGTCTTCATCGCCGTCCCCGACGATCCGCTCCCGACCGCCTTCTGCGTCCCGCGCGTCACCCCGCGGGCCGAGCTCGTGCAACGCGCCGCCGACTTCGATCCACGCGCCGAAGCTTTCGTCGAGGACGCCGACCACTTCACGCTCGACACCCCGTTCACGACGAGCCGAGTCGAAGCCCTCGAGTCCCAACCCGAACTTGAACGCTTTCACGTCACCCTCGACGGCGAAGGCCTCTTCCTCCACAGCGCCCAACACTTCCCCGGCTGGGAAGTCACCGTCGACGGCGAGCCTCGCGACCTCCTGCGCGTGAACTCCCTCTTCCGCGGCGTGCACCTCGACGCCGGCGAACACGAGGTCACCTTCCACTACCGCCCGACGAGCCGGAGCTACGGCTGGTGGATCGCTTGCGCAGGGTTCACGCTGATCTGCGCGGTGATGTTGCGAGCACGAAGGGGAGCTGCGCAACCCGACGGCACCTCCGTCGCGTAGGCCGACTGCAAGGCTCCGCTGAGATTGTCGAAACACTGACCGCGCTGCACACGCAACGCGTGACGCCTCAACGAGTCCCGCCGCGCTACGCTTGAGCTCCGCAAGGCTCCGCTCCGCGCGGCTGGTTACGGGGGTCAATGGTCTCGACGCGCGTAGTGCCAATCTTGATAACGGCGCTGGTGGTGCGAGCGCGTAGACGCAACGGGCAGCGAGCCATTGAGTCATTGAGTCACTGAGTCAACGAATCCCCATAACCAGCCGCGCGGAGCGGAGCCTTGCGGAGCTCAAGCGTAGCGCGGCGGGACTCGTCGACGGCTTGCGACTGCAGTAGCAGCGCAGAGCGACTCGTTGCCCACCGGCTGTTCAACGCTTCGGCGCGGTGAGAACGCCTCGATCATCGCGCCTGACCGCAAACGCGCAGGAATGGCTCCATTCAGCGAATAGCACCTGTTTCCAGCACTTATCGCGAACCTTCACGCACGCAAGTCGTTCTACATGGTGTGCGAAGAACATCACAGCAAGCCGAGCTCGAATTCCCCGAACCACGCACTCACGGCGGACGTCGCAAGGGTGCCGGGCGACCGAAGCGCAAGGGCGGTGTGCCTCATGCTCCGCGCGCGCCGGTCTCGAAACACGACCCGCGGCTCGTGACGATCAAGCTCGTCGAAGGCTTGCCGAGGCTGCGTGAGTGGAACGAAGGTCGTGTCGTCGTGCACTGCATCCGCGAGGCGCAGCGGCCGGACTTTCGCATCATCCACTATTCGATCCAGTCGGATCACGTGCATCTGATCATCGAGGCCGACGACAGGGACGCGCTTGCGAGGGGGATGAAGGGCTGCAATGGTCAGATCGCGCGGACGCTCAACGGCTTGTGGCGCCGCACCGGCAAGGTGCTTCGCGAGCGCTTCCATGACCGCGTGCTCAAGACGCTGCGCGAAGTACACCACGCCCTGAAGTACGTGCTGAACAACCACCTGAAGCACGACACGCCATTCAACCCATTTGCAGCTCCCGGTGATGCTGACGCGTTCTCGTCGGGGCGTTACTTTGATGGCTGGCTCGGACGGGCGCCGGACAGAGAGCCGGGCTCGGAAGGCGCGGTCGTCGTGCGGGGTGGCTGGAAGATCAGTCGCGGCTGGAAACGGCACTACCGGCCGATTCCGATCGGTGCGGTTCCGAGCTCGGCAGCGTGACGCGAGCGCTCAGCGCGGCTCGCTCGTCATCCAACCCTGCTCGAGCAGCGTCTCGCCGGCCCAATCGGGCAGCTCGAGCCAGTCGTGCGGCGTGGGGGAGATCGATTCCATGATCTCTCGCGCTTCGTGTCCGTAATTCGACTGGTAGAGCGCGGCCGCGAGTTCCATGCGCAAGCGGATCGGGCCTTCCGGCGGGTGGTAGAGGCGCGGTGAGCGCAGGGCTTGGCGCAGGCTGCGTCGGCAGTTGTCCCACTGTTCGGCGTCGGCTTGTTCGCGGGCCCAGAGCGTGTGCGAGAGCGTCTCGAAGGCTTCGCCGACCTGCGTGTGACCCTGTTGGCGGTACTCCAGCTCGAGCGCCTTGCACGATTCGCCGGTCAGATCGGTGAAGCGCGGATCGGATCGCGCGAGCGCGTGTTGGCCGGCGCGTGCGCGTCCGTCGAGCAGCAGCTCGGTACCGAGCCCCAGCAGCCAGAGCGCGTCGAGCCGGTCGTGCGCCGCGAGATCGTCGAGCGCGGAACCGGCCGCATCGAGATCGTCGAGCGAGTACTCGAGCCGCGCGAGGTTGCGCAGCAGGATCGGGTGGTAGGGGTCGACCTCGCGCGCGCGTTCGAACCACTCGCGCGCGGCTTGCGGGTTGCCGAGTCGCAGTTCGACGTTGCCGAGGCTCATCAGCGTCTCGAAGCGGTGCGGGCGCAGCGCAAGCGCGCGTTGCCAGACGTCGCGTTGCACGGTGTCGGGGCGACCTGCTTGGCGCAGGTACGAGGCGCGCAGCGAGAGCGCGGTCACCGAGTCAGCGCACGCGTCTTGCGCCACGCCGAGCTGTCGATCCCAGTCTTCCGAGGTGGAGGCGGGAGTCAGCTGTGCGAGCGCCCGGCCGTGTTCCGCGATCGCCTTCGCGCGCGGGAAGAACAGCGCCAACAGCAACGCCGCCGCCAGCGGCAACGCCCGACGCACGCGCGGTGTGGTGCCCAGCGGAGCTTGCCCGATCAGCGCGCCGATCGCGGCGAAGGCCGGCGCTGCGCAGACAGCGAGGAAGGTCAGTGGATACCACGTGGTTCCAACGACGAGCACGCCGAGCACGGCGGCCGCCAGCGGGAGCTTGCTGTCGTCCTTTGCGGCGTCCGCGGCCTGCGGCGACGTGAACAGCGTGCGCAGCGCGGTCAGCGCCGCGACGATCAAGAACAAGGCGAAGGCGAGTCCGCCGATCACGCCAGACTCGACGAACGCCAACAGGACGTCGTTGTGCGGGTGTTCGACCTCGGTCTCGGTGGAGAGCTTGCGGCCGTGCGTCGAGAGCTCGATCTCTCCCGAGTCGCGGACTTCGGCGAAGCGCGCGGTGAACTGACCCGGTCCGACGCCGAACAGCGGCTCGGACGCGACAAGCCCGAGCGTCGGCGGTACGACCATCGCGCGCACGCGCAGTCCGCTGGCGTTGCCGACGCTTTGTTCCGCGGTCGTCGGCGCGCCGGGGACGCCTGTCGGGCGCAAGAAGGCGGCGTAGACGAAGCCGGCGAGCACGAAGCCGGTGGCGACGGCGAAGGCCGCCCGGCGCTTCGTGTTGACGAACAACCCGCAGGCCGTTCCCAGCGCGAGTGAACCGAGCGCGGCGAGTGAAGGCGCAGCCGCCGTGATCGCGAACGCAAGCACGAAGGTGATGCCGCCCGAGGCGCGCCACCATCCTGATCGTCGCGCGGCGTACCAACCGCCGATGATCGCGCCGGGCAGTAAGACGCACGCCGTCTCGCCGGAGTTGCCCAGCGGGCCCGCCCAGTTCCCGTTCGCGTGCCGGAGGTGCAGCGTCGCGAGGCTCGTGACCAGCGAGAGCACCATCAGGAGCACGGCGAGCGCGCGTCGCCCCGCCGCGTTCAGTCCCGCGCCCGCGATCGTCGCGACGCCGGCGATGGTGACCAACATCAGCGCTCGGTCGGACTCCAAGGAATCGGTGCCGCCGCGCGTCGCCGAGACGGCCGTCCAGAGCCAGTACCCGAGCAGCAAGAATAGTCCCGTAGCGCGACCGCGCGGGCTGAACACCGCGAGGAAGGCGGCGGGCAAGAGGAGCAGCGCCGTCCACCCCGTCGCGGACAGTTCCGTCACGAAGGCGTCGCCGTCCAGGGGGCCGAAGGGCATCACCAGCACGAAGGCCGGCAGGCACAGCAGCGCGGCGAGCGCGCGCCCGATCAAGTCTTCGCGTCCGTTGGTCACGCGCTGGGAGACGTGCGAGTTCCGAGATGCTTCCCGAGCAGTGCGTCGACGTACGTCTCGGGGTCGAAAGCTTCGAGCAGCTCGAGGCTCTCACCGGTGCCGATGTAGCGCACGGGCAGGTTCAGCGCATCCTTGATGCCGAAGACCGCGCCGCCGCGTGCCGTGCCGTCGAGCTTCGCGAGCACCAGGCCGGTCACTTCGACCGCCGCGGTGAACTCGCGCGCTTGTTGGATCGCGTTCTGACCGTTGGTCGCGTCGAGCACCAACCACGTCTCGTGGGGCGCGCCCGGCAGGCGCTTCTCGATGACGCGGCGGACCTTGTTCAGCTCGTCCATCAGGTTCTTCTGCGTGTGCAGTCGACCCGCGGTGTCGACGATCACCATGTCTTTGCCGCGCGCGACGGCGGCGTCGACTGCGTCGAAGGCGATCGAGGCGGGGTCGGCGCCGTCCTGTTGCGAGCGCACGATCTCGGCGTCGTTGCGTTCCGCCCAGATCTGCAGCTGGTCGGCCGCTGCCGCGCGGAAGGTGTCGCCCGCCGCGAGCAACACCGACTTGCCTTGCGACTGGAAGCGGTGCGCGAGCTTCGCGATCGAAGTGGTCTTGCCCGAGCCGTTCACGCCGACGATCAAGATCACGGTCGGATCGGCCGGCGGATCGTATTCGCCGCCTTGTTGGTCGAGGCGCGCGAGCAAGGTGGACCGCAAGTGTTCACGCACATCATCCTCACCCTTCAGCTCGCCGCGCTTGTGCATGCGCGAGAGCCCTTCGACGAGCTCCGTGGCGATCGGGCCGAGGTCTGCCGTGTAGAGCAGTTCTTCGAGCTCGCCGAGCAGTTCTTCATCGAGCGGTCGGCCGCCGCGGAACAGCGACGAGATGCCGTCGGAGAGCTTCTCGCGCGTCTTCGAGAGCCGTTGCTTCAGGCGATCGAGCAGGCCCATGCGATCAATCCTCCACGACGTCGCCCGTCGCGCTGGTCTTCGCCGTGTCGGTCTTCGCGACGTCGGTGGAACGGTTCATGATCTTGTCGAGGATGCCGTTGATGAAGGCACCCGAGTTCTGCGTCGAGTAGCGCTTGCCGATCTCGATCGCTTCGTTGATCGCGACCTTCGGCGGGATGTCCGTGCAGTGCATCAGCTCGTGCGTCGCGAGGCGCAGCACGTTGCGGTCGATCACCGCCATGCGCGAGATGTTCCAGTTCTGCGCAACCGACTGGATCACGGCATCGAGCTCGTCGCGGTGCTCGAGCGTGCCTTCCAGCAAGCGCTTGGCGAAGCGTCGCGTCTCGACGTCCTTCTCTTCATCACGCAGGAAGTCGTCGGCCTTCTCGACGGGGAGCGAGACGAGGTCGTGTTGGTAGAGGAACTGGAGAGCCAGCTCGCGGGCACGGGTGCGCTTCTTCACGGGGGTTGCTTCCTGTTCGCGGTCTAGAAACCGAGACTGCGTTGGTTGGGGTCGAGAGAGGCGTCGAGTGCCGCCAGGACTTCGAGTGCGCCGGTCGCCAGCTCGCGGCCCTTGTCTTGTACGCCGCCGTCCTCGGGCGCCAAGGCGCGCGCGCGGGCTTGTTCGAGGGTGTTGCACGTCAGCACGCCGAGCAGCACGGGTTTGTCCGTCTCGAGCATCACTTGTCGGATGCCGTCGGTGGCGCCTTGCGAGACGTAAACGTCATGCGTCGTCTCGCCCTTCAACACGAGGCCGAGGCAGATCACGGCGTCGATTTCCGGGCGACGCGCGAAGCGCCGTGCAACGATCGGCAGCTCGAAAGCGCCGGGCACCGTCACCATGGGCAGGTCGTCTTCCGACAGCCCCGAGGCCACCAATTCACGCACGGCGGACGCATGCATGGCACTGGTCAGCTCGTGGTGGAAGGTGCTGACCACGAAGGCGATCTTCGCGCCGGGGCGCTGGAGACGCTGGCGGGCGTCTTTGCCGGAGTCGGTGGCCATGACGGCGTTCTCAAGGATCGGGTCGGTGGGGCTTCCGCGCGCGGCCGCAGCGGATTCGGGGCGAAGAGTCTAGCCTCGATCCGAAGAGCCTACCAGTCGGCCCGGGCCGAAAGAGCGCTGCGCCGAGCCGGAAGTCGGCATCTGCGGTGAAAGGGGCGCGACGGGCGTGCGCTGGAGCGACTCCTTCGAGCTAGGATTCGCCGGTCCATGGCGCACCCCGCTTCCACTCAGCACGCCGACTCTGACGGCGCTACCGCTCCTGCGCGCGAGGTCTGGACCACGCGACGCGGCCTGCTGCTGCTGGCGCTGGTGCTGCTCGCCTACTTCTCGCCGGTGGTCTTCCTGGGCCACGTGATCTACCCGCACGACAACGCGCAGGAGAGCGGGCGAGCGCTCGAAGCGGACTACGAGGCCTCCGGCTACGCCTCCACGCACCGCTTGGACGACCAGAGCACGGCGTACATCCCCGAGCTCGCGCACGCGCTGGACGACGATCACTCGTCGTGGATCGCGACCTGGAACCCGCACAACGAGCTCGGCCGTCCGCTGCTGCAACACTTCGCGACGGGGCGCGCGTGGGTCGTCGGCAACGCGGTGTCGTTCTTCACGCGTGACCCGTTCCGCTTCTACACCTGGATGGCGCTGCTCGCCGTCTGTTCGGCCGCGCTCTTCGCCTACGGCTTCTTCACCGAGCGCGCGCTGCACCCGCTGGCCGCGCTGGTCGGCGCGCTCTCGATCTCTGTCGGGCCCTTCGCGGTCGGCTGGCAGACGCTTCCGATGTTGCCGTGGGACTTTGCTTGGGTCTTCTGCGTGCTGTGGGGGATCGAGCGCTGGTTGAAGCGGCCGAGCGTCTGGAACGGCGGCGCGATCGTCTTTGCCGTGCACAGCTTGCTGCTCGCCGGTTACCCGCAACACATCGTGTTCCTCGGCTGGTCGATCGCAGGCTTCGTGCTCTGGCGCGTCTGGACGGAGCGGGATGCAGGACGCCGCCTGCGGACCCTGGCGGCCTTCGGAGGCTTGGCCTTCGCCGGCCTGGTCACCGCGCTCCCCGTGCTCGCGGACCTCTTCACCGAACTCTCGCGATCGGTGCGTTCCGACGTCACGGACGAGCTGGCACTCGCCGCGGTCACCCGGGTCGAGGAACCTAGCGACCTGTGGCTCTCGCTCCTGCGCAGCTTCGACATCTACATCGGCGGCCATCCGTTCAGCCCGGACTTCTCGCGCTGGCTCGGCGTCTTCCGCGGCTACCTCTTCTCGCCCTTCTACGTCGGCCTGCTGTTCCTGGCGCCGCTCGTCATCGCGCGTCGCAAGGAAGCGATCTGGTGGCTGGCGTGCTTCGTGCTCGCGATGGTCGCGAATCACTCGGTCGCCGTCTATCAGCTCGGCGTCGACTGGCTCGGCATGAGCTTCTCCGACCTGCCGCCGATCGCGGGCGCCTTGTTGCCCGCCGCCGTGCTGTCGGCGCTCGTCGTCGACGCGGTCCTGCGCGACGGGTTGCCGCGCTGGGCCCCGTTCCTCGCGGCTGTGCCCGCCGTGTCGTGCCTGGTCCTGGTGCAGTCACTGGGCGTCGAGCTCGATCGGTTCTACATGGGTCTCAGCGCCGCCGCCGCGATCGGCGTCTGCCTGTTCGCGTCGAAGCCGCGAGCCATGACGTTGCTGCCCTTCGCGTTGCTGGTCGTCTTCCACTACGGGCGAGCGCTGTTGATCACGCGCCCGCGTGCCGAGATCTCGACCGACTCGGCGCTGGTGACCGACTTGCGCGAACGTCTGGCGGATGGTTCGCGTTACGCCTGGATTGGACCGCGCAAGGGCCTCCTGTTGAACCCGAACCAGGAAGCGCTGCTCGGCCTCTCGAGCATCCACAGCTACTACTCGCTGCAGGACCGCGGGTTCGCGAGCTGGGCCGCGAAGCTCAGCGGTCTCGAAGGTGCCGGATACAACCGCCGCTTCCTGAAGGTCGCGGGGACGGCCGCTGTCGCACAGGGCGATCTCGTCGAAGCCAACGTCTCGCATTACTTGTCGACCGTGCCGCTCGGCGCGGCGTTGGGCGAGGAAGTGGCGCGCTTCGGGCCGGTGCGAGTGACGGAGGCCAAGCGACAGTCGAACCGAGCGACGAGGATCGCGACCGACGAGTACTACTTCGACAGAAGTACCGGCTACCAGTTCCAATACGGCTTGTTGCTCGATCCGAACAAGGCCGTGGAACTCGAACCGGGCCGATCGGACCACGTGACGCTCGAGTCCTGCGAGCGCGGACTGCTGGTTCTCAGCACGGGCTACCACCCGAATTGGGAGGCGTTCGTCGACGGCGAACGAGCAGCGGTGATCGCCATCGGGCAGGAGTTCTTCGGACCACCTCGACTCACGCTACTCGGCCTGGAAGTGAACTCCGACTCTGCGCGCGTGGAGTTCCGCTACAAGCCGCAAGTCCGCCACGCCTGGCTCCCGCAGCTCGCTTTCGCGCTCTTCGGCGCCGCCGCAGCGTTCAGCTGTCTGCGCCGTCGCGCTTCGTCGCGAGGCTGATCAAGGTCAGCCCGAACGGCAAGCCGGTGCTGCGCACGAAGGGCGCTTCGGCGCTCAGCAGCGCGCGGAAGATCGCGTTGACCGGTCCGGACGGCACGGATGTCTCGGCGCGAGCTTCGCGGCTCGGCAGGACGCGTTCGAGCCCGCGCACGCCGAGCGCGACGGGGAACAGCAGCGTGTTCGCGTGCGAGAGCACTTCGCAGTCGAATCCCGCCTGGTCGAGCTTCGCGCGCAGCTCAGCCTTGCCGAAGCGATGGCGCGTCTCGACCGCTCGGTCGTGCCGGCTGCCGCCGAGCCACGCGTAAGCCGGCAGCCTCATCAGCAGCTTGCCGCCGGGCTGCAGAACGCGCGCGAACTCAGCGAGGCCTTGTACATCGCCCGGCGAACCGACTTCGCTGAGCACGTCGCACGACAGGATCAGATCGAAGCTCGCGTCGGCGAAGGGCAGGTCCGTGACCGACCCGCGCACCAGCCGCTCGGCGCCGCGCTCGTGGCAGAACGCCAGTGCGTCGCTGGAGTAGTCGAGGCCGGTCACCCGTCCGTAGGGCGCCAGCAGCTCGAGGTTCGCTCCGGTGCCGCAACCCGCGTCGAGCACTTCGCGCGCTTCCGACTTGCCGACGCGCGTGCGCAGCAGCTCGTCCGTCACGTGCGCCATCCCGCGGTACCACCAGTGGTGGTCCTCGGCGCGGCGCATGATCTCGTACTGTTCGCGTTCCATGGACTGCTAGTGGGGGCGAAAGACCCACGTGCGCTGCAGGACGTAGCTGGTGCCGGTGGCGATCGCCAGCGCGGGCAGCTGCGCGATGGCCGGCTGGAGCTCGAACCAGCGCACGCCGAACTCGAGCAGGCCTGCGTTCACGCCGTAGATCATCAGGTAGACGGCGAAGTACCGCGCGCGGCTTCCCGGTACACCGTCGCGGTCGGCGAAGGTCCAGCCGCGGTTGAGCGCGTAGCCGAGCAGCAAGCCGCCGGCGTAGTCCGCGGTCAGCGCGAGCGTGTGGTGGACGCCGAGCGCGACCAGTCCCACGAACAGCGCGTACATGCACGCCGTGTTGAAGCCGCCGACGAGCACGAAGCGCGCGAGGCGCTTGAGCTCGAGCTGGTCAGAGGACTTCGGCGAGGGCGCGGACGACGTAGTCGACGGACTCTTCACGGAGCTCGGGGTAGAGCGGCAGCGAGAGCACGCGTTCGACGAGCGCTTCGCTGTGGGGGAGGTCCGGAGCGACGAGGTCCCGGTAGGCCGGCATGCGGTGGATCGCGGCGGGATAGTGCACGCCGGTGCCGACGCCGCGTTCGGCGAGGCGTTCGCGTACGCCGTCGCGATCGTCGACTTGCACGACGAACAAGTGCCGTCCGTGTTCGGTGCGCGGATCGGTCGCGAAAGGCGTTGCGCCGTCCGGGAGCTGTTCGAGGTAGCGAGCAGCGAGCTTGCGGCGCGCGTCGACCCAGCTCGCGAGGTGCGGAAGCTTGACCGAGAGGATCGCGGCTTGGATCTCGTCGAGGCGGCTGTTGACGCCGTCCATCATCGCGATCGGCGCGCCTTCGAAGCCGTACATGCGGATGCAACGCATGCGGTCCGCGACCTCGTCGTCGCGCGCGACGCAGAGGCCGCCGTCGCCGTACGCGCCGAGGTTCTTGGTCGGGTAGAAGCTGAAGGCGGCGGCGTCGGCGAGCGTTCCGACCATGCGGCCTTCGAAGCGCGCGCCGTGAGCTTGAGCGCAGTCTTCGACGACGGCGATGCCGCGCGGGCGGACTTGCGCGACGAGGCGCGGCACATCGACGACGTTGCCGTAGAGGTGCACCGGCACCACCGCGCGTGTGCGATCGGTGATGCAGTCGGGCAGCAAGTCGAGGTCGATCAAGGCCGTCGCCGGATCGACGTCGCAGAAGACGGGCGTCGCGCCGGTGCGGCGGATCGCGCTGACGGTCGGAACGGCCGTGTTCGCCACGGTGATGACTTCATCGCCGACGCCGACGTTCAGCGCGCGCAAGCAGACCTCGAGCGCGTCGGTGCCGTTGGCGACTCCGACGGTGCGACCGCCGTCGCATTCGAGGTAGTTCGCGAAGCCGGTCTCGAAGGACGCGAGCTCGTTTCCGAGCATCAAGCGGCCGGACGCGAACACGCGGCGCGCGGCGGCGAGGACCTCTTCTTCCAGCGCGGCGTGTTGTACGAGGTAGTCGAAGACGGGGACTTGTTTCATCGCCAGTAGACGTCCGGGTGGGCCAAGTAGTGTTCGACCGTGCGCTGGATGCCTTCGTCGAGGTCGACGACGGGCGCCCATCCGCTGGCGTCGGCGAATGCCGACCAGTCGCCGTAATAGTCGCCGATGTCGATGATCTTCTTGTCGTCCGGGAAGGGGACCAGCTCGAACTCGACTTGGGTGTGTTCCGCCAGCGCGGAGACGAACTCGAGCAGCGAGTAGTTGCGCGGCGCGCCGAGGTTGAACGTCTTGCCGTGACAAGCCTCCGTCGCGGCGGCTCGCAGCAGCGCGTCGGTCACGTCGTCGACGTAGTTGAAGTCGCGGCGTTGTTCGCCGGTTCCGAACAGGCGCAGGCGTTCACCACGCAGGGCTTGCCGGATGAAGATGCCGATGAAGCCCTGACGGTCGGATCGAATCTGCTGGCGCGGCCCGTAGGTGTTCGTCAAGCGCAGTACGACCGAGCGCAAGCCGTAGGTGCGGTCGTAGAGCCGGTGGTAGTACTCGGCGGCGAGCTTGTTGATCCCGTTCACGTCGACGGGGACGGTAGGGTGGTCTTCGCGCACCGGCAGCGACTCGGGGCGGCCGTAGACTTGGCGCGTCGAGCTGTAGACGAGCACTGCGTCCGGCGCGTGGTGTCGGCAGGCTTCGACGAGGTTGATCGTCGAGATGCAGTTCACGCCGAGATCGAGCTGCGGATCGCGCATCGAGTCGCCGTGGCTGACTTGGCCGGCGAGGTGAAAAACGTCGTCGACGCCTTCAACCAGCACATTCACTGCGTTCGCGTCGCGCATGTCCGAGATGTTCACGGACACCTCGCCCGCGACCGGCTCGAGGTTGAAGCGGTTGCCGCCGTGCTCGGGGATCAGGCAGTCGAGGACCGTGACGTCGGCGCCCAGGCGCACGAGTTCGATCACCAGGTTGCTGCCGATGAAGCCCAGCCCGCCGGTGACGAGCACTTTGCGGCCCTTGTAGTGATCACCAAGGTTCACGCGCCGTCTCCGCGCTCGCGAACGTTGTAACGATGGCGCACGACATACTGCGGGCTGCCGTTGTCCTTCAGGAACAGGCGACCGAGGTACTCGCCGATCATGCCGAGCGCGAAGAGTTGCACGCCCGCGACGATCAGCAGCGTGCAGATCAGCGATGCCCAACCGGCGGCCATGTCGGGATTGTTCAGACGCTCGATCGCGAAGATGACGGCCAACACCAAGCCGATCGCCGCGAACGACAAGCCCGCGATCGACGCGACGCGCAGCGGCAGGATCGAGAAGTTGGTGAACATGTTCAGCCACAACCGGATCAGCTTGCGCAGCGTGTACGACGAGTGGCCGTCTTCGCGCTCGTCGTGTCGCACGAGCACCGTGTCGTAGTTGCGGGTGGTGCGCAGGATCAGGCCGTCGATGTACGGGTAGGGCCCGGTGTAGCGCGTGATCTCGTCGATCGTGAAGCGATTGAGCGCCTTGAAGGACGAGAGGTACAAGTCGCGCGGCTTCTTGAGCATCACTGACGCCACGGCGTTGTTGAACGAGCTGCCGAGGTTGCGGAACCAGTGGTGGTGCTTCACGTCGTAGCGCGAGAAGACCACGTCGACGCCTTGGTCCAGGCGCTCTACGAGCTTGATCACTTCGCTCGGCGGATTCTGGAAGTCGTCATCCATGATCACGGCGCCGTCGCCGGACGCGTGAGCGAGTCCCGCCATCACCGCGTTGTGTTCGCCGAAGTTGCGCGCGAGGTCGAGGAACACGGTGCGCTCGTTGTCCTCGGCCAGCTTGCGGCAGATCGCGGCGGAGCCGTCCGGGCTGCAGTCGTTGACGAGCACGATCTCGAGCTCGTAGACGGACCCGAGGTGTTCCTCCAGCCGGGCGCACAGCGGCCCGACGCTCTGTTCCCCGCGGTAGACGGGGATCACGATCGAGAGGCGTCGAAGCGCCGGGGAAGCTTGGGGGGAACTCATGGGTAAAGGGACCAGTCTGGATCGGCTGTCGAGGCGGTCCGACTGAGGTCTCCCGCCGAATCATCGGGGGGCGCACGGCGCGAGGCAAGCTGCGGCGGTCAAGATCTCCTTCCAGCGACCGTCCAGTGACTCGCGAGGTCGCGCCGTGGCGGCCTCGATCGCGAGCGTTGCCGCGGCTGATCGCGCCGCATCGGCTGCCACAAGCGGTACCGTGCCGCACAACTTGTTGTGGTCTCGCAACAAGTTGTTGTGCGGCACAGACTTGTTGTCGGAGCACAACAAGTTGTGCGGCTCGGTATCAGGATTCTTCCGCGGGCTGCGGCGTTGCGCTCGCGCGAGTCGTCAACATGCCCATGACCCAGCCGCGGTGAACGGCCAGTGAGCGGCCGAGGTCGTCCATCAGGGTGTACGCGAGCGGCACGACCCAGAGGGTGAAGAAGGTGCTGAAGGCCAGGCCGCCGGCGACGCAGGTCGCGAGGGCGCGGTAGTCGATGCCGTCGGCCGGGGCTTCGGAGATGGTCATCGGCAAGAGGCCGAAGATGGTGGTCATCGCCGTCATCATGATCGGGCGGACGCGCGAGGCGCTGCCCTCGATCACGGCGGCGCTGCGTTCCATGCCGTCGAGCCGCAAGCGGTGGATGCGGTCGATCAAGACGATGCCGTTGTTGACCACCACGCCGATCAGGATGATCACGCCGATCCAGCCGACCGAGTCGAGCACGGTGCCCGTCAGGTACAGCGTCCAGAGCGCTCCGACGACGGCGAAGGGGATCGTGAACAGCACGGAGAACGGCAAGAGCACCGACTCGAACAGGATGCCCATCAGCAGGAAGACGAGCACGACCGAGAGCATCATCGCGCGTTGTAGCTCGCGGATCTCTTCGGCTTGGCGGTTCGTCACCGAGCGGTCTTCGCTGACCGAGAAGCCGCGTGGCAAGTCCATGCCGAGCAGCAAGGCTTGGCCGGCTTCGGAGACCTCGCGCTGGCGCGTGACGTCTTCGACGCGACCTTGGATCGTGAAGCTGATCTGTCCATCCACGCGGCGGATCGACTGCGGGCCTTGTGCGAACTCGAGCTTGGCGAAAGACCCGAGCGCCGGCGCGGCGGTCTCGGTGTAGATCTCGAGGTTGCGCAGCGTGTCGAGGCCGGCGGCCTCTTCTTTGTCGTAGCCGATGAAGAACGGGATCTCGCGGCCCGGTTCGTGGAAGCGCGGCAGGCTGAAGCCGCGCAGCGCCCAAGCGATGTTCTGCAGTGCCATGTCAGCCGTCACGCCGAGCCCCCATGCCTGCTCGGAGTCCAGCTTGACGCGCACTTGCGGCGGAGCGCCTTGCAGTGGTGAGAGCAAGTCGCTGAGGCCGTCGACCGTCGCAAGCAGCGTCAGCGCTTCGTCGCCGAGGCGTTGCAGTTCGTCCGCGTCGGGGCCCTGCAGCTGGAAGCTGACCATCGCCTTCGAGCGCGAATCCGCCGTCTCGTCGCCGTAGAAGCGCGTCTCGTGTCCGGGCACCGTCGGCCACGCGTCTTTCAGTTCCTTGCGGATCCGCGTGTACTCGTCCCCGCTCAACGCCTTGGTCCAGTAGAGCGTCAAGCGCGCGCTGTCGTCGTCGAAGCGTACGGAGTGGTCTTCGAAGCCCCAGGCGTCGCGGTGTTCGTCGAATAGTTCTTCGTACCGGCGGAACTCGTCGCTGGCTTGGCGCAGCGTGAAGTTGTCTTCCAGGTCGACGCGCATGTCGATGCGCGCGCGGTTCTCGTCTTCGCCGAAGGCGGAGATCTCGAGCTTCGAGCTGGGGAACTGGACCGAAGTCACGGCGAGCATGGCGAGCAGCGCAGCGCCGACGCGGTGGCGCAGAGTCCAGCCGAGCAGCGCGCGATTGGAGGCGATCAGCAGATCGACGAATGACGTGAAGCCCGCGAATCGACGCGTTCCACGCACCGGCGGATCGAGGTCAGCGCGGTTCCAGCGCGGTACCGCGTAGATCAACAGTCCGGCGGCGATGGCGCAGACGATCACGACCAGCGCGGCTTTGGACTGCGAGACCTGTTCGTACGCCGAGGCGCCCGGGTAGTCGCCGAGACTCGAGGGGGCTTGCGACCAGGTGTAAGCGCGCCAGAACGCCAAGAGCAGCAGTGCGGCGGCCAGCGGTACACGCGCGGCGTTCAGCAGCTTGAGCAGAGCGGTCTCGACGGCGTAGAGCACGACGAGCAGGTAGTGCAGCGGATGTCGCGCGGCGTCGAGCAGCCATGAGATCGCGCGCACCGGTGCACGGCCGATCGGGGTGATCGCATCCGCGAGCTTCGACGCGGCCGCCGCGCGCGGACCGATGATGCGCGCCGTGATCACCGGCAGGAAGACGAGCGCGACCATCAGGCTGAACAGCAGTGAGGCGCATAGCGGCAACCCGAGCGACCCGAACATGATCCGCATCTGCGGGTTCGAGGTCATGAAGATCAGCGGCAGGAACACGACGACGGTCGTCAGCGTGGCGAGCGAGACCGCGAGGCCGACGTCGCGCACGCCGGCGCTGGCGGCGCTGCGCGGATCCAGGCCTTCCTTGTGCAGGCGCACGATGTTCTCGATCACGACGACCGAGTTGTCGACGAGCATGCCGATGCCCAGCGTGATGCCGGTCATCGTCAAGATGTTGAACGAACCACCGGTGTAGTAGACGTAGGCGAGCGCGAGCAACGACGAGACCGGGATCGAGAGCGCGACGACCAAGGTGACGCGCACGCGCCGCAAGAACACGAGCAGCACCACAGCTGCCAGCGCGCCGCCCCACAGCGCGGTCGAGCGCAGCTGGGTGAGCGAACTCTCGATGAAGTCGCCTTGAGCGAAGAGTACGTGGAAGGCGAGCTTGCCGCGCGTCGCGGGGTCGACTTCGAGGTCATCGAGCGCAGCCTTCACGCGGCGCGTCACGTCGACGACGTTTGCTTGGTTTTCGCGCCGAATCTCGCCGAAGTAGGCGAAGCGTCCGTTGATGCGCGAGAGGCGGTCTCGCACGCCTTTCGAGCGCACGACGCGTCCGACGTCCGAGATGCGCTGGCCGTTGCCGATCGGGTAGTCCTCGACTTCAGCGAGGTTCTTGAAGCGCATGTCCGAGCGCATCAAGACGCGCTGGCCGCCGTCTTCGACTTCCCCCAGCGGCTGCGTGAAGTTGTCGCGCGACATGCGGCCGATCAGGGAGCCGATGTCGAGGCGCGACGCCTTGACCTTCTCTTCGTCGAGCAGCACTTCGACCGCGTCGTCGAGCATCCCGTAGATCTGGACGCGCGTCACACCATCGACGGCTTCGAGTCGCCGCTGCACGACGGTGTCGACGAGGTAGTCGGTGTCGCTGTCCTGCCCTTCGTAGGTCACGGCGAACCACATCAGCGGCAGCTCGGACTGGTTCCAAGCCCAGACGAAGACGCGGTTGACCGTGTCGGGCAGCAGCGGCTGCGCGCGTTCCAAGCGATCGCGCAGCTCGGCCTTCGCGAGCGCCATGTCGACGCCCGACTCGTAGACGATCTCGATGCCGGCTTCGCCGTCCTCCGCGTTGGAGTAGACGTGTTCGACGCCGGAGAGCGTGCGGATCTGATCCTCGATCGGCCGCACGACTTCGCGCTCATTCTCTTGCGCGCTCGCGCCCGGGTGGCTGACCCAGACGTAGAGTTCGCTGCTCGAGAGCCCGCTGGGCATCATCTCGAGCGGGATCTTCGCGTACGCGATCACGCCGATGACGATCAGCGTCAGGAAGGCGACGAACAGGCCGACGGGCCGGTGCACGGCCATGCCGTAGAAGCCGCGTCGATCGCTCACGAGGTCACCTCGCGGACGATCGTTCGCCGGAAGACGAGCGAGTAGGCGACCGGAATCAAGATCAGCGTCAGCACCGTCGAGCTCGCGAGTCCCGCGATGACGGTGATCGCCATGGGGGCGCGAATCTCGGAACCGGCGCCGGTCGCGAGTTGATCGAAGGGCGGCAGATTGTCGAGCCAGCCGGTCAGGGGCAACAAGCCGAGCGCCGTGGTCAGCGTGGTCATCAAGATCGGGCGCAAGCGCGCGCGTCCCGCCTCTTCGATCGCTTCGAGTGGCGAGAGACCCCCGCGCCGTTGTTGGTTGATCCGGTCCACGAGCACGATCGCGTTGTTCACCACGATGCCCGCCAAGAGGATCGCGCCGATGAACACGATCACCGACAGCGGGATGCCGAGCAGGTCGAGCGCGAAGATCACGCCGACGCCGGCGAGCGGCACGGTCAACATGATGATCAAGGGCTGCACGAGCGACTCGAACTGACTGGCCATCACGACGTAGACTAGGAAGATCGCGAGCAAGAGCGCGGCGATCATGCTGGAACGTCCGGCGTCGAGCTCGCGCTTCTGGCCGCCGAGCTCGACGAAGATGTCGGCGGGCGACTCGAGGCCGGTCAGCGAGTTCTCGATCGAGGCGTTCAGGCCGCCCAGGTCGAGTCCCGTGCCGCTGGCCGAGATCACGATCGCACGGCTGTTGCCGATGCGGCGGATCTCGGCGGGGCCGCGCACCAGTTCGACCCGCGCGACGCTCGAGAGGGGCAGCGGGCGCGGCGACTCGGGGTTGACGGAGAGCTCGAGGACTTCGTCGAGCGTCGCGAGGAAGGCTTCATCGCCTTGCACGCGGATGTCGATGCGATCGTCGCCATCAGTCAAGCGCGTCGAGACTTCACCGAGCAGCTGGCTGCGCAACAGACTCGAGACCGTGCCGAGGTCGAGCCCGTACTCGAGCGTCTTCTCACGGTCGAACACCACGCGCGCTTCGGGATGCCCGACGCGCATCGTGGAGCGCACGTCGGTCAGGTCTCCGAGCGACGCCATGCGGCTCTCGACGTCTTCGGCGACGATGGTCATCGCGTCGAGGTCGTAGCCCGTGACTTCCACGGCGAGCGGTGCGTCGATCACGAAGGGCGTGGGCCGTGAAACGTCGACCGAGCGCACTTCGGGGTGTGCGTCGAGGACGCGGCGCATCTGAGCGAGCACGCGATCCTCGCCGCCGGAACCCAAGCCGGGCGTGAGGCGCACCGTCATGCGACAAGTGTGTTCGCCTTCGATGTCGCGCGTCAGCGTGTCGGCCTCGACGCCGGTGATCAGCGCGGTCAGCGTGACTTCTTCGAGCGCGCCGACTTCGCGCGCCAGCTCGGTCATCACGCGGTCGGTGTTCTCGAGCGGACTGTCGACGGACAGGCCGACGTGCGCAGTGAATTCGCCTTGGTGGATCTCGGGCAAGAGCTCGAGACCGAGCGTCGCCGAGCGCTCGAGCGCCGCCCAACCGAGCAGGCCGGTCAGCAGCAAGACCACGAACGGATGTCGCAGCGAGGCGCGCAGTACGACCGGGTAAGCGCGCTCGAGTCCGGCCCAGACGAAGTCGAAGGCCGCGCGGAACGGCCAGCTGATCCAGTACAAGCCGCGACCGAGCACTCCGAACGCGAACATCGCGATCAATGCCGCGCCGGCCAAGACCCAGAGCACTGAGCGGCCGAGGACGGTCAGGACGTCGCTGAAGCCCGTCGTCCAGCTCCACTCGAGTCCGCCGGTCGGCAGCGGCGGCATGATGCCGAGCTTCGCGGGCACACCGCCGGCCAGGAAGGGCCGCGACGCGAGCATCGGAATGAAGAAGACCGCGACGAGCAAAGAGACCAGCAAGGACGAGACCACGGTCAGCGCTTGGTCGCCGAAGATCTGTCCGGCGATGCCGTGCACGAAGACGATGGGGGCGAAGACCGCGACGGTGGTCAGTGTCGAGGCGACGATTGCACCCGAAACCTCGCGCACGCCGCGCACCGCGGCCGGTCGCAGGTTATCGCCTTCTTCGCGGCAGCGCGTGATCGACTCGAGCACGACGATCGCGTTGTCGACGAGCATGCCGATGCCCAGCGCGAGTCCCCCCAGCGACATGATGTTGAGCGAGACGCCCGCCAGGAACATCGGCGCGAAGGTTACGATCACCGAGATCGGGATCGCGAGCGCGACGATCACGGTCGTCGAGAGTCGGCGCAGGAAGAACCACATCACGACCACGGCGAGCAGCGCGCCGATGATCGCCGACTGGCGCACATCGTTGATCGCCGCGCGGATGAAGGTCGACTGGTCGGAGAGCACTTCGATCGCGACTTCACGGCGCAAGCGCCATGCGAGGTAGTCCTCTTTGCTGCGATCTTCGAAGCGGCGGCTGCTGCGGTCGTCGCCCTTCTCGATCAGCTTCGCCGTGTGCGCTTGCTGTTCTTCCGTACCGAAGATCGCCAGCTTCACCTTGTCGGCGACGTCCACGATGTTCGCGCCGGCTTCGCGATAGATCGCGATCTCGACCGCTTCCGCGCCGTTCAGCCGCGTGACGACTTCGCGCTTCTTGTACGTGCGCTCGATGGTCGCGACTTCACCGAGGCGCACCGAGGTCTCGCCGCGCCGCACGATCGGCAGCTGTTCGATGTCGGCGAGGCCTTCGAACTCGTTCAAGGTGCGGACCAGGAAGCTGGTCGAGCCCTCGAGGATCGCGCCGCCCGAAGCGTTCAGGTTCTCCGCCGCGAGTCGAGCCGCGATGCTGTTCAAGTCGATCGAGCGGGCCTCGAGCTTCTTCGGATCGACGCGCACGCGGATCTCTTCCTCGAGTCCGCCGCGCACTTGAACGGCTGCGATGCCCGACATGGTCTCGAGCTCACGCTTGAGCTTGTTCTCGGCGATCCAGCGCAGCTGGATCAGCTCGGATTCGGTGCCCAGCGATTGGCCGCTCGGCGCGCTGACACCGATGCGCAGCGTCGGATCGAGGTTCGGGTCGTAGCGCAGGATGATCGGTCGCTCGGCGCCCGACGGCAGGAACAAGCTGTCGAGTTTGTCGCGCACGTCTTGCACCGCGAAGGTCATGTCCGCGCCCCACTGGTACTCGAGCACGACGTCCGAGTAGCCGGCGCGGCTGACGGAACTCGTGCGCACCAGGCTGGGCAAGGTCGCCAGTGACTCTTGGATGCGCACCGAGAGGCGGTCTTCGATGTCTTCCGGCGCAGCGCCGGGCCACGCGGTGCGCACGGTCAGCGTCGGGTAGCTGATCTCCGGCAGCAGGTCCATCGGCAGCTTGCCGAGCGAGACCAGTCCGAAGACGGCGATCGCGATCATGAACATCGTGATCGCGACGGGGCGCGTCGTGACGAAGGCGAGGCCGCTGCCGCGCTCGCGGTCTTCGGAGGGCGACGGGAGGGAGTCGCTCACGCGTCTTGGTCGTCCGTGGCGTGCGCCGTGTCTTCGGTCGGTGCGGCTTTGGTCGACTCGTCGTCGAGCGGCTCGTCTTCCGGCGCGGGATCCGGCGCGTCGTCGTCCGCTGATTCGGCGCCGCGCAGCGCAGCCGCCTCATCTTTCGCGTTGGCGGATGATTCGGTCGCGGCGACCGCTTCGCGCGTGACGTCGACCGGGTCGCCGTCCTCGAGATCACGGTTGCCGACGATCACGACCTCATCGCCGGCTTCGAGCTCGTAGCCGTCGTGCGGGCGCACTTCGACGAGCGCCTCGTCGGAGTAGGCTTCGTCGACGACGATGCGCACGGCAACCCCGTCGCGCACGGCGAAGATCACGCTGGTCTCACCTTCGCGTCGCAGCGCGCGTTTCGAGACGACCAAGGCGTCCGGGTGGCGGTGCGTGACGACACGCAGGCGCACGAGCATGCCGGGCAAGAGCCGCACGCCGTGTTGAACGGGCTCGACGTCGACCGTCACGCGGAACGAACCGGATTCCGGGTCGATGTCGGGCGAGACGCGCACGAGTTCGCCGGCGAAGTCGACGCCGGGCAGTGCTTCGGCCGTGACCGAGACGGAGAGCGCGGTGTTCGTCGGATTGCCGTCGTCATCGACGCGACCCGTGAACAGCGCGAGTTCGCGTTGCGGGCGATAGAACTCGGCGCGCAGGTCGTCGAGGTCGATCAACACGAAGGCCTCGGTCGCCATCGACAGCTGTTCACCGACGCGCACGGAGCGCTTGGCGACCGTGCCGGTGAAGGGCGCGCGCAGCTCGGTGAACGAGACGTTCAGCTCGGCGCGCTCGAGCGCCAGCTGGGCCTTGGTGTGGTTCGTCTCAGCGGACCGCGCATCGATCTTCGCGGTCTCGAGCGCGAGCTTCGCTTGTTGCCACTCGCTGCGAGAGGTGTCGCGGTTCAGCTCGAGCTGGTCGAGATCTTGCGCGGAGATCAGGTTCTGACCCTCGTTGCGCCGGTAGATCGCGTCCGCGTTCTCGTAGGCGAGTCGACTGCCTTCGATGCGCGCTTCCGCCTCGCGGATCGCGACTGCCGCGCGGTCGACGGCGTGCGCGGATTCGTTCACCGCGTTCTTCGCTTCTTCCAGCGTGACTTGAGCGTCGCGCGGATCGAGCTTGGCGAGCAGCGCGCCGATCTCGACCACATCGCCTTCTTCGGCGAGCACCGCCACCACTTCGCCGCCGACGCGCGGCGAGATCGAGACGCGTCGCTCGCTCTGCAGGTTGGTCGTGGTCTCGAGCGCGGAGACCATCTCGCAGCGCTGGGCCGGTTCGACGCGCACCCGCGTCGGTTCGCGGAGACGGACGGATCCGTGTGTCTCGTCGTCGGCGGCTCGGGACTCGCCCTCACCGTCGCAGGCGGCGAGCGAGAGGGAGGCCGCGATCAGCAGCGCGAGGAATCGGAGGGGCATGGGGGGCGATCGTCGGAAGGGAACGGAATGTCGCGGGGGCGGCGCGGCGCAGCGTGGGGGGAGCGCTACACTGCCGCCCATGCGCACCCCCGAGGAGGCTGTTTCGATCATTCTAGAGCGCGCGCAGGTCGCACGAGAGCGAGAAGCGGTTCCGCTCGCGGAAGCCGCCGGACGCGTGCTGGCACGCGAGATTCGCTCGGACCTCGACCTGCCGCCCTTCGAAAAGAGCGCCATGGACGGCTACGCCGTACGCAGCTCCGAGGTTTCGGGCGAGTCGCATCTTCGTCGCATCGGCGAATCCCGCGCGGGGGAACCGTGGACGGCTGCGGTTGGTCCCGGCGAGTGCGTCGCCATCTACACCGGCGGCGAGCTGCCGCCCGACTGCGACGCGGTCGTGATGGTCGAGAAGTCGCGCCGCGACGGCGATACCGTCGTCTTGACGGACGATCCGCAGCCCGGACAGCACGTCTGTCACCGCGGTGAAGACATCCGTGAAGGCGAGTGCGTGCTGTCGCCGGGGCGTCGTCTCGCCGCGCGCGACCTCTCGTTGCTCGCCAGCGTCGGCTGCGATCCCGTTCAAGTTTGGCGCCGTCCGCGCGTCTCGATCCTGACCACCGGTGATGAACTGGTGCGGCCTGCGGAGAAGCCGGGGCCCGGCCAGATCCGCGAAGGCAACACGCTGCACCTCGCCGCGATGGCGCGCGCCGCCGGCGCGGAAGTCCGCGCCTGCGGGGTCGTTCCCGACGATCCGCTCTCCTTGCGCGAAGCCTTCGCCGAAGCGCTCGAGAAGGGCGATGTGTTGATCTCGACCGGCGGCGTCTCGATGGGCGAGTACGACTTCGTCGGCGCGGCGCTGAAGGACTGCGGCGTGGACGAAGTCTTCCACAAGGTCGCGATCAAGCCCGGCAAGCCGGTCTGGTTCGGAGCGCAGCACGACAAGCTCGTCTTCGGGCTGCCCGGCAATCCGGTCTCGTGTCTCGTCGGTCATGAAGTCTTCGTGCGTCCCGCGCTCGCGAAGCTCGGCGGCGCCGAAGAGTCCGAGTGGGCGCCGCGCATCACCCGCGCGCGCTGGATGGGCGATCCGCCGCGCGCGATCGACCGACAGCAGAACCTGCCCGTCGAGCTCACGCCCGGCGCGGACGGCATCGCCCTTGCGCGACCCGTGCGCTGGAAAGGCTCGGCGGATCTCGTCGGGCTCTCGCGCGCCGCGGCGCTCGCCATCGTGCCCGCGAACCAGACCCTCGAGACCGGCGCTCTGATCGCCCTGCGCCCCCTGGGCTGATCCGCCGGATGACGACCACACATAAAGAACGTCAAGCGCCCGCCGCAGCACCCGCTGAGACCCCGCGGGGCGGGGTGGCCGGCGCCGCCGGGCTGCCGCCGCTCGCGATCAAGCCGCGCTTCCTGCTGCTGATCGCCGGTTGGGGCATCTACTTGCTCGGCGGACCGGGCGTGGTCACGACCGGAGGCTCGGTCTTCGGGCTGCTCGGCTTCGCGCTGTGGGCCGCGGCGGTCTCGCGCCCCGGCCCGCGCGCCAAGCTCGTCGAATACCTCTGCGCGTCCGCTTTCCTCGGGCTTCAGCTGACCTGGATCGGCTACGTCTTCTGGCCGACGCTGCCGTACATCTTCCTCGGCGCGGGTGCTTACGGGCTGCTCGGCGGTGTCCTGCTGCGCAAGCTGACGGCGGTCATGCCGCTGGGACTCGCCGCGGGACTCGGCTGGATCGGCGCCGAGACGCTGCGCGCCGTCGTGCCGCCGCCCTTCGGCATGGGCTGGCTGCGGGCCGGCCACTACTTCCACACGGTGCCCGACTGGCTCGGCTCCGCGCGCGTCTGGGGTGTCGTCGGGCTCGGCTTCTGCGGCGTCGCTGCGGCCGGTGCGCTCGCCGAGATCTGGATGGCGCGCCGCGGTGTGCTGAAGCTGCGCTGGGGCCTTCGCGGGCCGTTGCTCGCGTGCTTGCCCTTGCTGCTCGCTCCGCTCGTCGCGCGCGTCGTGCCCGCACCGACCACGCAGCCCGGACCGCGCGTCTTGCTCGTGCAGCCGGGCTTCGAGCAGAAGCGCAAGCAACAGGGCAATCCCTTCGAGAACTTCGTCGAGCAGCTCGAGCTGACCGCCGCCGGTCTCGCCGCGCTGGATCGTCCGCCCGAGCTCGTCTGCTGGGGCGAGACGATGTTGGACATCCCGCTGATCGAGCCCGAACTCGCCGAACGCGTGCGCGCCGCGGAGGCGGCCGGCGATCTGACGCCCTTCGAGATCGCGCCGTGGTGGGGACTCGGAGACGACCCGCTGGTGCGCTGGATCGACCAGTTCGAGCGCTTGATCGTCGATCGCGTCGACTACGGCGTCTTCCGCAGCACGCTGCCGGAAGGCACGGCGTTCCTCTCGGGCGCCGAGCGTTATGTCGAACACGAAGGCCAGCTGCGCAGGCAGAACACGATCGCCTTGTGGGGGCCGGACGGTAAGCTCGCGGGCATCAGCGAGAAACAACACCTCGCGCCCGGCGGCGAGACGATGCTCGGAGCGGAACGCTTCCAGATCGTGCGCGACGTGATCCACGACCTCGCGAACTACGTCCCCGACTTCCTTGCGGGCGAGCGCACCTCCGTACTGCCGCTCGTGACCGTGCATGGCGACCGCTACGCGATCGCCGCGACGGCTTGCTTCGACAACGCCTTCGTCGATGTCTACCTCGATCCCGTCGCGCGCGAACCGGTCGACTTCCACGTGATCGTCTCCAATGAAGCCTGGTTCCAGCGCTCGCAGGAGTACGACCAGATGCTGGCCTTCAGCCGCTGCGCCGCGGTGATGTCCGGTCGGACGCTGGTCCGCGCGACGAACGGCGGGGTCTCGGCGGCCTACGGTCCGGACGGGACCGAGCTCGCGCGGCTCTCGGTGGACGGCGAGGACCGCCTGGTCAAAGGCACCCTGCTCATCGAAGTCCCGGTCCCCGCAGTGGGGGAAGGCGTCCCGCCCTTCGCGAAGTCCTTCGACGTGTGGCGCTACGGCGCCTGCATCCTCGCCTTCCTGCTCGCCGGAATCGGTGCCGCCAGGAATCGTTACTCCGCTCGCGACAAGGGTTAGAGCGGGCATCTCGCCGGGGACCCCCCCTTGCTTGACAGCCCCCTGGGCCCTCCCTAGACTCGCGCCCTCGATCTAGGAAACGGCACTGAGGTCGCCTCGGAATCAGGTTCCCCACCCCTCGGGAACCTCTGAATCGGCATCACCGGAGGCCCCCGGGACTCTAGAGCTTTCCTCGTCGCAACTCAGTGCCCACTCGATCGGCTCGCCGGCTGCGGCTCGCGCGCGCTTCGAGTGCCTTCCCCAATAGCATCCCATCCCACACCCCCTCAGCACATGAGCCCCATCGGACGGATTTTTAGCGTTCTCAACTTGGTCCTGGCGGCCCTCTTCCTCTCGTGGGCGTCGATGGCGCTCTCGAGCGCGGACAGCTTCCGCGTGACGCTGGAGAAAGACACCAAGGAGTTCGAGGCACGCATCGCGGCCTTGGAGACCGAGAAGGCAGACGCGCTCACGGCGAAGGCTTCCGCGGAATCCCGCGCCAGCTCGCTGAACGACCAGCTCGAGAGCGAGAAGAACAACACGGCGCGCCTCACCGGCGAGATCGCTGAGAAGGACCAGGACAACGACGTGATGCAGGCCGATCTCGGCCGCGTCTCGAACTCGCTCCAGTCCGCGATCGACAGCGGCAAGGCTGCCTCGGAAGCGCAAGTCGAAGCGATCGAGCGCGCGAACGCCGCCGACACCGCCAAGTCGGAAGCCCTCGTTGCCAAGCAGGCCGCTGAGACGCAGGTCGCCGACCTCCGCGCTCAGATCGCCGCGCTGAACAGCCAGCTGAAGGCCAAGAACGCGGACTACGTCGCGCTGCAGAGCGAGCTCTCCAACCGCGAGACCGAGCTCGCCGTCCTGATCGACGCGACCGGCGTCGACGCCGGCAGCATCATCGGCATGCCGCTGATCAACGGTGTCGTCATCGAAGCGCTCTACGACGTCGAGCCCGGCCTCGTCGCGATCAACAAGGGCACGGCCGACAAGGTCCAGCGCGGCTTCACCTTCGACATCTACAACGGTGCCGACTACAAGGGCCGCGTCCGCGTCGAGAACGTCCGTGAGAACACCTGCACGGCGATCGTGACCCAGCCGGTCGACGGCAAGCGCATCGGTCAAGGCGACAAAGCCGCGACCCGTCTCTAGTCTCAGGCCCACAAAGGAATAGAGATGGCACGCAGTCGAAAGAAAGCCGCCCCGGCCCGCTCCGGCGGAGCACGTGGCAACAAGGCGACCTCGCGCAAGAAGGCCGCTCCGGCCGCTGCTGAGGTCGAAGTCGTCGAAGAGTCCAAGGGACTCGGCATCGACGACGGCATCGCGATCATCACCGGGATCCTGATCCTCGGTGCCTTTCTGATGACCGACCACTTCCGCGGCACCAAGTACGGTGACGGCCTGCTCTTCAAGAACTCCTACGAGGCACCCGCCGAGTAGTCGTTCGAGGCATCCGCCGAACGCACACCGAGGGCCGCTCTCCGATCCGGAGAGCGGCCCTCGGTTCGTTCGCGAGGGGCCCCTTCGCGCGGTGATTCGAGCCGCGGGAGCGGTGCGTCGCGCCTGCGACGAGAGCACGCCGCACGCGGCTCGGCGCGTTCGCCGAAAAGACTGTGCGGACGGGCGATTCTCAGGGCGTTCCCGTGCTTGAACGCACCCCGCACCCCTGTAGACTTCAAAGCGTGCCCGCGGGTTGCGAGGGGGAACGCGCTTCGCGCCCCCCGGTACCCTAACCCCACCCGCGCGCCGCATCTCCATGGCCAACGTCTTCAAGCCCCTGGAATGGGCGTTGGGCCGCTTCTCGGTCGATATGGGTATCGACCTCGGGACGGCCAACACCCTCGTCTGCGTCCGCGGACGCGGCATCATCCTCAACGAGCCCAGCGTGGTGGCCGTGCGGAAGGATACGGGTGAGGTGCTGCTCGACGGCATGGCCGTCGGCAACACCGCGAAGGCGATGCTCGGCAAGACGCCCGGCTCGATCGAAGCGATCCGGCCCTTGAAGCACGGCGTGATCGCCGACTTCGACGTCACCGAGAAGATGATGCGCTACTTCATCACCAAGGTGCATGAAGGTCGGCACTGGGTGAAACCGCAGGTCGTCATCGCGGTGCCCGTCGGCATCACGGCGGTCGAACGACGTGCTGTGATTCATTCCGCGGAACGCGCCGGTGCGCGCCGCGTGTACTTGATCGACGAACCGATGGCGGCCGGCATCGGTTGTGATTTGCCCGTCACCGAAGCGCGCGGTTCGCTCGTCGTCGACATCGGTGGCGGCACCACGGAAGTCGCCGTGCTCTCGCTGGCCGGCGCGGTCGTCTCGACGTCCTTGCGTGTCGCGGGCGACGACATGGACGAAGCAATCGTGCAACACCTGCGCCGCCAGCACAGCCTGCTGATCGGCGAACAGACCGCCGAACGCATCAAGCTCACCATCGGGTCCGCCTTCCCGATGGAACAAGAACTCTCGATGGAAGTGAAGGGTCGCGACTCGGTGTCCGGCCTTCCGCGCCGCACGACGGTGACTTCGATCGAGATCCGCGAAGCGCTGACCTATCCCGTGCGACAGATCTGCGACGCGGTGCGCGGCATCCTCGAAGAGGCGCCGCCCGAGATCTCCGCTGACTTGTGCGACACCGGCATCACGATGGTCGGCGGCGGCGCGCTGCTCTTCGGCATCGCCGACGCGGTCTCCGAGTTCCTCGGCATCCCCGCGCGCGTCGCGGACGATCCGTTGACGGCCGTCGCTCGCGGTACGGGCATCTTCCTCGACAAGCTGGACGTCTTCTCGCGCGTCCTCGCCGCCGACGAAGAAGACTGATCCAAGCAGAGCCCATTGAAGCAGTCATTCGGCGTCATGACGGCATCCTCCACCCCGGCTCGGCACCTGAGAGTCTCGCTGAATCCACAGATTCAGCTGCGTCCTCACGCACCGACCTGGAGCGGATGCTACCGCCCTGTCATCCAAAGCACTTCTTCAACGGGCTGCTAGCGTTCGATGCCGTCACGTGACAGCCACTCGACCTGCTGCAAGCTGCCGCCGGGCCTGACTCGTCTCTCCGGAAGCTGGAGCTGATCTCCCGGTGCGCATTCGATCGGGCGTCTGGACTCGATCGCGGTCCTTGTCGTGGGTCCTGCTCGGGATCCTCGGGATCGCATCGCTGCGTCCGCACGAGCTGATCGACCAGCTCTTCGCGTGGGCGGCGTCGCCCTCGCGCTTGCTGGCGGAGATCGCCGCACCGATCGACTTAGCGCGCTCCGGCGAAGCGCACGCGGCTGCCGAGAACTTGTTCGCCAAAGGCGCCCTGGCGCGCGAGTGGTCGGACCAAGCGCTGGCTCGCGAACAACAATGGGTCTTGCCGCACAGGGGCGAGCTGCTCGACGGACGACGCTTCGTGCACGCGGAAGTTGTGCGCTCCGGTTCCGGCGACCTCGACACGATCGATGTCCGCCTCGCGACGACCAGCGGCGTCACTGCCGGACAGCCGGTGGTGATCGGCGAACACTTCGTCGGTCGCGTCGCAGTGCTCGACGCTGAACGTCCGGGCCGCGCGACGGTGGAACTGATCACCGGCCGCGACTTCCGCGTCGGCGCGGAAGTGATTCCCGACCAGCGGCAGCGCGGCGAGGTCGTCTGCCGCTTGATCGCCGGCGGACTGGCCGGCGTCGAGGAGGTGCCCGGCGGTCGCGCGGGCGGTGAAGTCGCGCTCGGCGTGCGCACGCCCAGTCGGCGTCGCGTCGTCGAAGGCGAAGTGCGCGTGCACGAACCGGCGCTGCCCGGCGACGATGACGGCAACGCCTCGCGGCTCTTAGCGGAAGGCTTCCTGCTCGGCGAACTCGAGAGCCCCAACCCCGACGATCCGCAACCCACGCTGCGCATCTTGCCCGGGCTCGACTACGAGAGCGGTCTGCACCAAGTGCTCGTGATCACGCCGCCCAGCGCTGACGCAAATCCGGCGGACGGTCCGGAAGTCGTGCCGATGCGCCTCGAGACCTTCGAAGGGCGCCGTTGGACAGCGGTGCGCTCACTGGGGCCGGCGCAGGCCGAGCTCGATCGCGAAGGCATCCAGCTCGCGGTCGGTGCCTTGCACGGCGCACAGAGGGGGCTCGCCGTCTCGTACGGTGCGCACTTCGTCGGTCGCCTCGACGTCGTCGAAGGCTTGTCGTCCGGCGTGCGCACGCTCGGCGATCCGGGACTCGCGCTGCACGTGCTCGCGCGACTCGAGGGCGAAGACGAACCGCGCGCGATCGGACAGCTGATCAGCCTCGGCCGCGATCCGGTGACGCGCGAAGTGCGCATGCGCTGGTTCGCGCGCGTTGCGCTCGACCCGCTCGGCACGGCGCCGCCGCGCCGCGCGCAACTCTACACCGGCTCCGGCCAACCCGGCGTGCCGCGCGGCTTGTTGATCGGCGAAGCGCTGCTGCCCGGGGCGCGCGGTGAACACGAGCTGCGCGTCCGACAGGAGTCGGAAGTGCGCGTGCTGCGTCAGCTCTGGCTGTGGCGACCGGAATCCGACCTGCCCAGAGCGAATCAGCAGGAGTCAGGCGCGTGAGAGGCAAGTCGCGCACACTCGCTTGGCTGCTGCTCGCGATCTGGATGACCTGGATGACCGCAATCCAGTCGCGGCTCGGCGAGAGCCCCGCGTACCGGCTGCCGCCGCCGGACCTGAACCTCGTCTTCCTCGTCTCGATGGCGCTCGTCGTGCGCCGCTCCGATCTGCTGCCGCTGGCCGTGATCGCGGCGCTGGCGCGCATCGCGTTCTCGCTCGATCCGCCGCAAGCGGTGCTCTTTCTGACGCTGGCGATCGGCGCCTTGGGGGTCGGATCCCGCCGCGCGATGCACCTCGAGGGTCCGCTGTGGCGCGCGTGCTTGTCGGGCTTCGGCGCGGTTCTCGCCGTGTTGTGGTTCTCCAAGGTGCGGGACGTGCGCGGCATCGAAGTCGCTGACGTCGATGCGCTGAACGCGCTCGTGCTCGCCGTCTCCAGCGCGCTCGCCGCGCTCGTGCTCGGCGGCTTGTTCTTGCGGCTTCCGGGCCTCGCCGCGCTGCGCCGGAGCGAACGATGAGCCTGCGCCGCTTCGGTCCGTTGATGGCCGCGTCGCTGATCGCGCTGCTGCTGCTCGTCGTGCGCTTGTTCCAGGTGCAAGTCGTCGAACACGAAGTCTGGGCTCGCGAAGCCGCGAATCTCTCGCGCGAGAGCGAAGTGCTGCCGTACCTACGCGGCGAGATCCGCGACCGCAACGGCGTGGTGCTCGCGCAGGACGAGTCGGTCTACCGGCTCGAGTTCGCTTACCGCTCCTTCCGGCGCGAACACGCCTTGGGTCAAGTCGCGCACGCGCTGTCCGATCTGCACGGGCACGCGGTGACGCTGCGCGATGCCGCAGAAGCGCTAGAGAACGAAGCGCAGCGCCTGGTCCAGCTCTCGCCGCGCGACATCGATGTATTCGCGCGCGGCGGGGCGTTGCCGACCTTCGGCGTGCCGGCGGTCTCGAGCGCCGGTGACGCTCGCCGCCGCTCGCGCGCGGCCAGCTTGCGCTTCTACGTCGGACGACTCCTCGCCCTCGATCGTCTCGAGTGGAACGCGGTGAAGCGCGCCGTTCGCAAGGGTGATGACAAGCGCAGCTACTTCGAGCTGGCGCAAGCGCATCGAAGCACGGAACGCGAGACGCTGCTCGCCTTCCGTGATCGCATGTCGCACGCACGTGCTGACTTGCAAGGGCTCGCAGGCTCGCTCGATCTGGCCGAGTTCGCGCGTCAGTTGCACGTGGACGATCCCGTCGACGGCGACTTCACCGGTCTCGGCGGCTTGCTCGAACTTCTGCAGCAACGTCGCGAGTCGATCGAAGACGACGTCGCAAGCGACTTGTTTCGAGCGGCGTCGGGCTTCTCCGTCGGCGTACTGCCGCCCGAAGTGTTGCGCGAGTGGTTCGACCTCGACTGGATCGCGGAGATGCTGGGCTGGGAGCCCGGGCGCTTGGACGAGTGGCTCGAAGGCCCGCACCGACGCTGGCTCTCGAACCAGCGCTCGTTCCACGCGCCCGCGGCATTGATCCAGTCCAACTTGGAATCGGGCGGCTTGAGCGCGGGCGACGCGCTCGGCCGCTTCCTCGACGAAGCGGCGCGACGTTACGAACCAGCCGACTTGTTGCGAGCTGAACGACTGCGCAGGTTGCGCGATGGTTCGCCGCCGTGGTGGCAACTGGAACGCTGCGCGGTGCTCGACGAGCTCCCCGAGATCTTGGACGCGCCGTGGCCGGAAGAGACCACGACGCCCGGAATGCCGTTCCAGGACCCCGAGTGGCGCGCGGCGCGAGCGCGCGGAGACGTCGACAGTCTCAAGGCCTTCGCAGCCTTCGGGTTCACGCCCGAAGCGCCGACATCCGACTGGATGCCGCCCGGATCGAACCTGGAGTGGACGGCGCCCAGCTCGCCCGAAGAGTGGCGCGATCACATCACCGCGGCTTTCGGCGAAGCGGACGGCCCACTGGCGGAAGCTGCGGCACGACGAGCGCGCGAAGACCGCGTGCTCCTGCCGCTCGCCTTCCAAGAAGGTTGGTTGGAGACCTTCCAGTGGATCGCGCTCAAGCGACTCGAGGAAGCCGGCGCGAACGCGGCAGTGCAAGGGACCACATGGCCTTTCGAGTTCGAACTCGAAGCGCAGGAACGCGCTGCCGACCGCCGCAACTACGCCGTGCGCGACCGCGGCAGTCGCGTGGTCGTCGTCGACGGTGCGCCGCACATCAGCGTCGTGCAGAAGATCAGTCGCTTCCCCGAGCGCTTTGCCGGCTTCTACGTGCGCGACGTGCCGCGGCGCAAGTCGTTGATCATGTGGGAGGACGACATACCGCTCGCCGAGTTCCAAGTCGGCGGAGTGCGCCACTCGACCTTGACCGAGTCCGTGGGCCAGGCGGAGCTGTTGCGCGAGCTGCGCGAACTGCAGCGCACGACGGGACGCGACGAGATCTTGCGCGAAGCGATCGCGGGCTTAGCGCGAGAGATCTACCGCGCCGACGAACAACGCGGCCGATCCGGCGCGGAACTGCTCTACGACGAAGCGCTGCGCGGGCGCAACGGATACCGCGAGCGTGAGGGCCTCAAGGAACGCCGCAGCGATCCGAAGAAAGTCTTCACGAAGGAGCCGGAACACGGCCGGGACCTCGAGCTGACGCTCGACGTCGCACTGCAGCGCGCGGCGCAGGACGTGATCCTGCATCCCAAGCTGCCGCCGGACATCGGCGTCGACCGCGACGACGCGTGGTTCGCGAGTCCGGTCGGCGCGATCGTGATGATCACGCCGGACGGCGAGGTGCTCGCGGCGGCGTCCGCGCCGCGCGAGCCGCAGCCCGTGCTGCCTGGTCGCAGTGGGCAACGCGAGATCGTGATCGACCGCACGATGCGCATCCCGACCGGGCAGGCGCCGGGCTCGATCTTCAAGCCGTTGATCGCCGCGCACGCGATCGAGACTCACGGCTTGTCGCCCGCGCAGGCTTTGCCCTGCGTCGACGAAGACGGAACCGGTGCCGCTTACGGCAGCGTTCACTGTCACAGCACCTACGGACACGGCAGCGTTGCGTTGCACGACGCATTGCAGGACTCGTGCAACTCCTACTTCGCGCAAGTCGGTGAGCTCTACCAAGACCGCCAAGAGTATCTGGAGCTAGTCCACTTCTACGGCTTGGACGAGCCGACCGGCATCAACGTCGATGGGCGACACGGGTACTACGAGGACTACTCGATCGCCGGCTTGCACGGGAAGGAACTGAGCCGTCGCCAGCGCCTCTTGGGCGGCAACGGTCTGGCGCCGATCGAAGCGACTCCGTTGCAGATGGCACGCGCCTTCGCAGGACTCGCGACCGGTGAACTTCCACAGCTGCGGATGGTGCGCAAGGTCGGCGGCGAGCTCGTGCCAAAGGTGTCGCGACGTCTCGCGCTCTCGGGGAATACGCGCCGCTTGATCCGCGACGCGATGATCGATGTGTGTGAGCACGGCAGCGCGAAGAAGGCGGCGCTCAAGCGCAGCGATCTCGGCTTCGCGATGGCCGCGAAGACGGGCAGCGCGGACTTCTTGCCGATGAGTTCGGACGTGCTCGGTTCGTTGCGGCTCGTTCATCCGGACCGCCCGCCGAGCATGCGCAAGCACACATGGGTCGCCGGTTGGTTTCCGGCGGATGATCCGCAAGCGATCGTCGTCGTGTACTTGCACGACACCGGCGTGACTTCCAGCAAGAACGCGGTCTTCGTCGCCGAGCAGTTCATGCACCGGCCGGAAGTCGCTGAGTACTTGGCGGGAGGCTCGCGTTGAAGCACTTGCCCGCGAACAGCGCGCCGCGCGAAGAAGCGCCGAGCCGGCTGCCGATCCGCATCCGCGGCATTCGCTGGTCGAAGGTGCCGTGGCACGTCTTGTTGCTCGGCGTGGCGCTCTTGATGGTGGGCCTCTCTTTCCAGCGCGCGATGAGCGAAGCGGAAGGCGGCGTGGGTATTTCGTTCCGCGGCCACATGGAGAAGCTCCTCGTGTCGCTGCCCGTGTTGCTCTGTGCCTTCCTCGCCCGGCCGCGCTGGTTGCGTCGTCGATGGTGGTGGGTCTATGGCGCGAGCCTCACGCTGCTCGTGCTCGTTCCGATCATCGGCGTGGCGCACAACCAAGCGAAGCGCTGGATCGAAACGCCGGTCTTCGACCTGCAGCCGTCCGAATTCATGAAGGTCGCGTTGATCATCGGGCTCGCCGGAGCGCTCTATCGCAACCGCTTGACGCGCTTCAAGGACTGGCTCTTGCCGCTGGGCTTGGCGCTGGTTCCGATGGGGCTCGTCGCCTTGCAACCCGACCTCGGCACGGCTCTGACGATCGTGCCGGTCACGCTCGGCATGCTCTACCTCGCGGGAGCTTCGGGGCGCGTTCTGACGGCGGCGATCGTCTGCGTCACGCTGGTCGCGTTCGCGACGGTGCGCTTCGAGTTCGGCGTGCGTGAGTACCAGCTGGAACGCATCGACACCTGGACGCAGAGCTACTGGCCCGAGGACTTGATCGAAGGTCGGCGCGGTCCGGCGTTCCACGCCTACCACGCGCGCGTCGCGATCGGGAACGGCGGGATGACGGGGCGCGGCCTCGGGCAAGGCATCGCGAACCAAGCGGGCATCTTGCCGGAACGCGAGTCGGATTCGATCGTCGCCGTGATCGCCGAAGAAGGCGGCTGGTGGGGAGCGACGGGCATGCTCGTGCTCTACACGCTCTTCGTCCTCGGCATGATGCAGACGGCGGTCGGCTTGCGTGATCGACACGCGCGACTCGTCCTCGGCGGCGTCGCGCTCTACTTCGGCGCGCACGTCTTCATCCACTCAGCCGTGAACCTCGGCCTCCTGCCGCTGACGGGCCTCACCCTGCCCTTGCTCTCGACCGGCGGCTCATCGCTCCTCGCGAGCTTCGCCGCCCTGGGCCTCGCCCTCGGCTGCGCCGCGAACCACGAGGCGGCGCTGGACCGCGACGCGTTCCGCAGCTACTGATACCGAGCCGCACAAAGTGTTGTGCTCTCACAGCAAGTCTGTGCCGCACAACATCTTGCTGTTGTCCCACAACCGGGGAGCAGCGAGGTAAGGCCCTACTCTCCGTCGTCGCGATCCGAGCCGGTGTAGCCCAGTGACTCGAGGCTCTTCAGCGTCGCGTCGCGCTCCGCGTGCTTCGACGGTCCCAGGTCTTGCCAGTCGAGCCTGCGGGTGAGTTCGCCCGCCTTGCGGTTCGCGCGGCGGCGGTCGAGCAGGGCGCGCGTGAACTCGGGATCGATCGGCAACGGGTTCTGTTCGTCGGGGTCGACCGCGATGTCGTACAGCGCGCCGGTCGATTGTTCGTCGACGTGCAGCTCGAGCATGCCCGCGTGCGTGTCCGTCCGCAGAGCGATGCGATCGGGACCGTAGAGCGTCGTCGCGGAGTAGGCGGTGCCGCCCCCGGTACCCTTCCAATCGGACGTGGACGAGGCGAAGGTCGCGGGGACTTCGAGCTCGAGTGACTCGAGCAGCAGTCGTCCCAAGTCGCGCGTGGAGACGACGCCGTCGCATCGCATGCCGCCGGGCCGAATCCGCTCTGCCGAGATCAGCAGCGGAACGTGCACCAGCTCGGTGTGCAGAGTGTGGCCGTGTTCGAAGTCGCCGTGTTCGTCGAACTCCTCGCCGTGGTCTGCGGTCAGGACGAAGGTCAACTCGTGGTATCGATCGCTCTGCACGTAGTGATCGTAGAGGCGGTGTGCAGCGCGCAGCGCGGCTCCGGCTTCACGGTCGTACATCGAGCGCACGCGTTGCAGTTCGCTGGGCGTCGGCCCGCCCTTGGCTTGGAGGTCGCGCAACTCGCTCAGCGTCACAGGCCCTGCGCCGTCACCCGATCCATCGAGCGGGTCGTAGTCGAGGTGCGGATCGAAGACGTGCACGAATAGGAACAGGTCCTCGCGTCCCGCTGCTTCGATGTAGCGAATCGCGCGGTCCACCGACTCGTCCGCGCGGCGCCCGCTGCGGTTGTAAGCGTGCTCGTGGTCGTAGACATCGAAGCCGCGGTCGACGCCGAGCAAGGGGTTGAGGAAGGCGGCGTTCGTCACCGCAACAGTGCGAAAGCCTTGGTCCCGAAAGCTCTCAGCCAGCGTCGTGAGGTCGGGGCTGATCGGCGCCAGCAGTGTGGCCTTGCCGTGCGCGTGGTGCACCTCAGGGTCGACGCCCGTCAGCAACGACGCGACCGAAGGCAGCGTCCATCCGGCGCTCGAATACGCGCGGTCGTAGTTCGCACAAGCGTGGCTCGAGAAGTCGGCCCACGGGTTGGGCAGGCCCCCGAGCGTCGGTTGCAGCGCCGCATCGGCGCGCAGCGTGTCGATCACGACCACGGCGACGGCGCGGACGGGTCGCTTCGATGCGACGAACTGATACCCCAGCCAAGTCCCGAAGGCGAGAAAGGGCAGGCTAAGGAGAACTCCGAGGACGCGCCGCATCAGCGATACCGTGCCGCACAAGGTGTTGTGGGACAACCGCAAGATGTTGTGCGGCACGAACTTGTTGCCGGAGCACAACACCTTGTGCGGCTCGGTCTCACGTCCGGTAGTCGGCGTTGATCGACACGTAGTCAGCGGTCAAGTCGCACGTCCAGACGTCGGCGGTGGCGTTGCCGGCGGCGAGGTCGATCGAGAGGATCACTTCGGCCTCGTCGGCGAGGTAGCGCGCGGCGGCGCCCTCGTTCGCGGGGTGGGGGCGGCCGTCGGCGAAGACCACTGATGTTCCGACGCGCACCATCGCGCGGTTCGGGTCGAAGGGCACGCCGGCGCGGCCGGCGGCGCTGAGGATGCGGCCCCAGTTCGGATCGCGGCCGGCGACGGCGGTCTTGACCAGCGGGCTGGTCGCGATGACGCGGCCGACTTGGGCGGCGGCGTCTTCGGTCGGCGCGTTCGAGACGCGGATCGTGATCAAGCGGCTGGCGCCTTCGCCGTCCTTCGCGATCAGGCGCGCGAGCTCGCCGCTGACCGAAGTGAGTGCGCGCTCGAACAGCGATGCCGGCCCGCTCTTCTCGCTGGACCACAGCAGCACCGTGTCGTTCGGCGAGGTGTCGCCGTCGACCGTCATGCGCTGGAAGCTCTGTTGATTCGCCTCGGTGAGCATCGCGTGCGCGTCGCCGCCGAGCGCGGCGTCGGTAAAGAGATACGCGAGCATCGTGGCCATGTCCGGGTGGATCATGCCCGAGCCCTTCGCCACGCCGACGAGGCGCGCGTCGCCGAGCGTACGCGTCGCGCGCTTCTCGGTCGTGTCGGTCGTCATGATCGCGCGGTTGAACTCTTGCGCGCCGTCATCGGCGAGCGCGTCGAAGAGGCGCGGAACCGCTTCGAGCAGCTTCGGCATCGGCAAGCGCGCGCCGATCACGCCCGTGCTCATCACGAGCACTTCGGACGCGGGGCACTCCATGCGCTCGGCGACGGCGCCGGCGAGCTGGCGCGCGTCATCGATGCCCGCGTCGCCCGTCGCGCAGTTCGCGTTGCCCGAGTTGACCAGCAGTGCACGCACGCGCCCGCCGGACTGCGCGAGGTGTTCGCGGCAGACCGTGACGTGCGCGCCGAGCAGCTGGTTGCGCGTGAACAGCGCGGCGGCCGGGCCCGCTCGTTCGAGCGTGACGAGCGCGAGATCCTGGTCGCCGCGCTGCTTGATGCCCGCGCTGATGCCGGCGGCTCGAAAGCCGCGCGGCATCTTGATCGCGTTCACTGCACGGCTCCCGCCGAGCGCGGCGAGGGCAGGGCGCTGAGCGGCACGGACAACGGTCCGCGCAAGTGCGTCTCAGACGCGTCGGACAGCACGCGGCGCATGGCGATCTCGTCGCAGGCGTGGAACTTCGGGCAGTTCAGGCAGTCGCCGAAGACCTTGTGGGGGAGCGACGCGTGTTCGACGCGCTCGAACTTCAAGCGCTCGAAGAAGCCGGGCACATAGGTGAAGGCGATGACGCGGGCGATGCCCAAGTCGATCGCTTCTTCGATCAGGTGCTCGGCCATCAGCTTGCCGAGGCCGCGGCCTTGCGCGTGATCCGCGACGGCGATGGATCGAATCTCGCCGTGGTCGGACCAGACGATGTGCAGCGCGGCGCAGCCCAGGAACTTGCCGTCTTCCTCCACGACGATGAAGTCGCGCAGGTTCTCGATCACCGACGCCGGTGAGCGCGGAAGCATGACTTCCTTCTTCGCCAGCGCGTTGACCAGCTCGAGGATCGAGTCGGCGTCGGTGACGCGCGCCTTGCGGATTACTGTTGCCATGCTTCGATCCGTGCCTTCCAGCGCTGGACTTCTGCGGCGACGCGCACGGGTGCGGTTCCGCCCAAGGCTGAACGTCGCGCCAGTACGCGGTCGACGGCGAGTTCTGAACTGAGGTCCACGTCGATCGCTCCGCAGGTCTCGGTCAGCACGGCGCTCGGTAGCGCTTCGAGCTCGACGCCGAGCTCGAGCGCGGCGCGCACTGCGTTCCCCGCGCGTTCGTGCGCGTCGCGGAACGGAACGCCGTTCGCCACGAGCAGATCGGCGAGGTCCGTCGCGTTCAGGTAGCCGCGGGACGACTCGGCGCGGCAGCGCTCCGTGCGGAAGGTGGCGTTGTTGACGGCGGTGACCGCGACGCGCAAGCAGCTGTGATAGGTGTCGAGACCGTCGAACAGCGCTTCCTTGTCCTCTTGCAGGTCCTTGTCGTAGGCGAGCGGCAGGCCTTTCAAGGTGACGAGCACACCTTGCAAGTCGCCGATCACGCGACCGCACTTGCCGCGCAGCAGTTCCATGGCGTCGGGATTCTTCTTCTGCGGCATCAGGCTAGAGCCCGTCGCGACGGCGTCGCTGAACTCGAGGAAGCCGGCCTCTTGGCTGGCGAAGAAGATCCAGTCCTCGGCGAGGCGCGAGAGGTGCACCATCGACAGACTCGCCGCGAACAGCAGCTCGCAGACGAAGTCGCGGTCGCTGACGGCGTCCAAGCTGTTGTGCGCCGCGGACTCGAAGCCGAGCCGCGCCGCGAGCTTCTCGCGGTCGACCGGGAAGGCCGTGCCGGCGAGCGCGCCGCACCCCAGCGGACTGACGTCCATGCGCGAGAGCGCGTCGTCCAAGCGACCGCGATCGCGCGCGAACATCTCGACGTACGCCATCAAGTGATGACCGATCGTGATCGGTTGAGCGCGCTGCAAGTGCGTGTAGCCGGGGATCGGACTGTCGAAGGTCTGATCCGCTTGTTCGACGAGTGCGGCGATCAACGCCTCGACGCCCGCGATCAGCTGTGCACCGAGTTCACGCAAGTGCAGGCGCAAGTCGGTGGCCACCTGATCGTTGCGCGAGCGCCCCGTGTGCAGCTTGCCGGCCAAGTCGCCGACTTCCGCGCGCAGGGCGTCTTCCACGAAGGAATGCACGTCCTCGGCGGGGGAGTTCGCGATCAGCGCCGGCTTGGCGGCGACCTTGGCGAGCACGGTCCGCAAGCCGGCGTCGAGCTTGGCGCGTTCGTCGGCGCTGAGCACCCCGGCGCCCTTCAGCGCCGCGGCCCACGCGCAGCTGCCGGCGACGTCTTGTTCGAGCAGCCGGGCGTCGAAGCCCAGGCTGCGATTGAACGCCTCGAAGAACGGATCGAGACCGCCTTCGAAGCGCCCGCCCCAGAGCTTCGTCGTCACGATGAGCTCCGCGCGGCAGCCATCGCCGCAACCTTGCCGGGCAGTCCGTAGAGCTTCACGAAGCCCTCGCTGTCCTTCTGTTCGTAGTCGCCGCCTGCGCCGAAGGTGGCGAGTACCTCCGAGTAGAGGCTGTTCTCGCTCTCGACGCCGATCGTCGTCGCCGTGCCCTTGTAGAGCTCGACGCGCGCGATTCCCGTGACGGGTTTCGCCGACTCGGTGAAGAAGGCGTCGAGCGCCACGCGCAGCGGGTGGAACCAGCGACCGGTGTAGACGATGTCGGCGTAGTCGATCGAGAGCTTCTCGGCTTGACGCATCGTATCGCGCTCGAGCGTGATCGAGCGCAAGCTGCGCAGCGCTTCGTAGACGATCGTGCCGCCGGGCGTCTCGTAGACGCCGCGCGACTTCATGCCGACCAAGCGGTTCTCGGTGATGTCGCAGCGACCGACGCCGTGGATGCCGCCGAGCGCGTTGAGCTGCTCGATCAGCTCGACGGGCGAGAGCGTCTCGCCGTTCAAGCTGGTCGGCACTCCGCCCTCGAAGCCGAGCTCGCAGATCAACGACTCTTGCGGCGTGAGCTTCGGCGAAGTCGTCAGCATGAAGACTTCTTCCGGAGGCGCAGCGCCGGGATCTTCGAGCGCACCGCCCTCGTGGCTGATGTGCCACAGGTTCCGGTCGCGCGACCAGATCTTCTCCTTGCTCGCGGTGATCGGGATGCTCTTCTCCGCGGCGTAATCGATGGCGTCTTCGCGGCTCTGGATGTGCCAGTCGCGCCACGGCGCGATGATGCCCATCTCGGGTGCGAGCGCTTGGTAGGCGAGCTCGAAGCGCACCTGGTCGTTGCCCTTGCCCGTGCAACCGTGCGAGAGGTAGTCGGCGCCAATCTCCCTCGCGTAGTCGACTTGAGCCTTGGCGAGCACGGGGCGCGCCAGCGAAGTGCCGAGCAGGTAGCGGCCTTCGTAGACGGCGAGCGCACGCAAGCACGGCCAGACGCAGTCGACCAGGAACTCTTCGCGCAGGTCCGCGACCTTGCACGAAGCCGCGCCGGTCGCGGCGGCCTTGTCTTCGAGCCCTTCGAGCTCCGACGCGCCTTGGCCGACGTCGCCGGCGAAGGCGTGCACTTCGAGTCCGTGGTGCTCTTCGAGCCACGGGATGATCACCGAGGTGTCCAGACCGCCGGAGTAGGCGAGGACGACTTTCTTCTTCTTGAACATGCGTCGTTCCTCTAGTTCCAGGCGCCGAGCAGCAAGACCATGATCGCCTTCTGCACGTGCAGACGGTTCTCGGCGTTGTCGTAGACGATCGATTGCGGCCCATCCATCACGCCCGCGGAGACTTCCGCGCCGCGGTGAGCCGGCAAGCAGTGCAGGAAGTACGCGCCGGGTGCGGCCAGCGCCATCATCTCTTCGTCGACTTGGTAGTCGTTGAAGACGGCGGCGCGCTCTTCGATCTCGTCCTCTTGACCCATCGACGCCCAGACGTCGGTGTAGATCACGTCCGCACCCGTTGCGCCGTCTTCGACGGACGAGGTGACCTTGATCGAACCGCCGGACTGTTGCGCCCATGCTGCACACTGCGCGATGACTTCGTCTTCGGGCTCGTAGCCTTCCGGCGTGCAGACGACGACGTTCACGCCGAGCTTCGTGCCGGCGACCATCAGCGAGTGACAGGTGTTGTTGCCGTCGCCGACGTAGCACAGCGTCTTGCCCTTCAAGTCGCCGAACTTCTCGGTCAGCGTGAAGTAGTCGGTCAGTGCTTGGCAGGGGTGTGAGTGATCGGAGAGACCGTTGATCACCGGAATCTCGCAGTTCGCGGCCAGTTCTTCGATCGCGCGCTGCTTGTACGTCCGGGCGACGATCACGTCGACCCAGCGCTCCAAGTTGCGCGCCATGTCCTTGACCGACTCGCGGCTGCCGAGGCGCGCGTCGCGGTGATCGAGGAACACCGCGGTGCCGCCCATGTCGGTCATGCCGATGTCGAAGGTGAAGCGCGTGCGCAAGCTGTCCTTCTCGAAGATCATCGCGAGGCGCTTGCCTTCGAGCAGACCGGTGTGTTGATCACGACCGGCCTTGAGCTTCGCTGCGACGTGGAAGATCAGCTCGAGGTGTTCGGCTTCGAGGTTGTCGAGAGACAGCAGGTCCTTCGACGGCAAGGTGACGGTGGCGAGAGCAGTCATTGGGCTTGAATCTTGGTGAGGGCTGCGTCGAGGATCTCGAACGCCGTAGAGAGTTGTTGTTCGGTGATCACGTAGGGGGGCAGCAGGCGGACGACTTCACCGCCCGCGGTGCCGACGACGAGCCCGGTGGCGAAGCACTCGGTGGCGAGGGCGGCCGCGCCGCGCTCGAGCTTCAGGCCTTGGATCAGGCCGCGACCGCGCCGTTCGACGACGACGGGGTGCTTCGCGACCAACTCGTCGATGCCTTGCGCGAGCTGTGCGCCGCGCGCTTGCACGGTGTCGAGCAGGCCTTCTTCGAGCTCTTCGAGGAAGACCAACGCCGCGCGCGAGGCGAGCGGGCCGCCGCCGAAGGTCGAACCGTGGTCGCCGGGGACCAACACGCCCTCGAACTTCGCGTTCGCGAGCACGACGGACATCGGCAGGCCGCCGGCGAGCGGCTTGGCGAGCGTCACGAGGTCGGGCTGCGCGGCGGACCACTGCGAGGCGAGGAAGCGACCGGTGCGACCGGAGCCGCACTGCACTTCGTCGTGGATCAACACGGTGTCCGTCCCGTCGCACAGCTCGCGCGCACAGGTGAGGAAGGCCTCGTCGAGCGTCGTCAAGCCGCCCTCGCCTTGGATCGGCTCGAGGATCAGCGCGGCGGGCCCGCAGTCGAAGGCCTTGCGCAGCGCCGCGACGTCGTTCGGCGGCACGAAGTGCACCGGCCCGATCAGCGGCCCGAAGGGTTCGCGATACTTCGGGTTGTGCGTCACGGCGACGGCGCCGGTCGTGCGACCGTGGAAGGATTGCTCGAGCGCGATGAAGGCGATGCGCTCGGACCGGCCTTGTTGCTGCTGGTACTTGCGCGCGATCTTCAGCGCGGTCTCGTTCGCTTCGGATCCGCTGTTGGCGAAGAAGGCCGCGTGCATGCCGGAGAGCCGCGAGAGGCGCAGCGCGACTTGTTCGCCCAGCGGCTGCCGGTAGAGGTTCGACGTGTGGATCAATGCTCCCGCTTGTTCGGCGATCGCCGCGACGAGGCGCGGGTGCGCGTGACCGAGCGCGTTGACGGCCAAGCCGCCGAGCGTGTCGATCCACGACTTGCCGTCGGCGTCGAAGAGCAGCGCGCCTTGTCCCCGGACGAAAGCCGCCCGAGAACGCGCGTAAGTGTGCATCAGGTGTTCGTCCACTCAGTTCACCTCTTGCGCCGCGTTCGCGATGCTGGTTCCACAGGTCTCTTCGAGCGCTTCGAGCAGCGCGTTGGTTCCGGCGGCGGGGGCGATCTTCACGACGCAGCTCGGACGCGACTCGATCGCGTCGAGCGCCGCGCGCACCTTCGGCAACATGCCGCCCTGCAGCGCACCGCTCCCGATCAGGTCATGCGCTCCGGCGGGGTCGATCCACGCCAGCGCGTTGTCCGCGCCGTCGCGCACCGCCGGCACATCGGTCAGGAACAGCAACACGTCGACCTCGAGCGCCGCCGCGAGCGCGCCGGCCGCCGTGTCGGCGTTGACGTTGTAGAAGTGCGATGCATCGCCGGCTTGTCCCGTCGCGAGCGGCGCGACGCTCGACAACACGGGCATGAAGCCGGCGGCGAGCAGCGTGTCGACGAGGCGCGCGTCCACGACTTCGATCTCGCCGACGTAGCCGAGGTCGACGCCCTGCAGCGCGTGCTTGCGGACGCGAAAGGTCGAGCCGTCCGTACCGGTCAAGCCGACGGCCGGAACGCCGCCGTCTTCCAGCGCGCGCACCAGCGTCTTGTTGACCGAACCGCCGAGCACGCAGAGCGCGAGCTCGCTGGTGTCCGCGCAAGTGATGCGCAGCCCTTCGTGGCGTACTTCGGCGAGCCCGACGCGCTCGCAGAGTTGCTTGAGCTGCGCGCCGCCGCCGTGCACGACGATCACTTCGTGACCGGCCGTCCGCGCCGCCGCAACGCTCGAGGCGAAGCACTGGCGTCCCGCGCTCGTCTCGAGCTGCGCGCCGCCGACCTTGACCATCAAACGCACGGGATGCCCTCCGCTTCGGGAAGGTCGAGCATCAGGTTCATGTTCTGCAGCGCCTGTCCGGCGGCGCCCTTGAGCAAGTTGTCGATCACCGTGACGATCACGACCATGCCGTCCGCGTCGCAGACGGCCATGTCGCAGCGGTTCGTGCGCTGCACATCCTTGAGCTCGGGCAAGCCCGAAGCGCGGACGTGCACGAAGGTCTCGTCGGCGTAGCGTTCCGCCAGGCAGGAGCGCACCGCTTGGGCGTCCACGCCGGTCGTGGGCTGCACGTAGATGGTCGAGAGGATGCCGCGCTCGACCGGCAGAAGGTGCGGGACGAAGCGAATCGAGTCCGTTCCAGCCACTTGATGGATCTCGGGCGTGTGCCGGTGCGTGCCGACGCCGTACGCGAGGAAGTTGTCGTGTACGTTGCCGAAGTGCGTGCGATCGCTCGCACCCTTGCCCGCGCCGGACAGTCCCGACTTGCTGTCGGCGATGATCGTCGAGTCTTGCGGAACGAGTCCGTGCTCGAAGAGGGGCAGCAGCGGCAGCAGGATCGACGTCGGGTAGCAACCCGGGTTGGCGACGAGGCGCGTCTGCGCGACGGCGGCGCGCGCGTGTTCGGTCAATCCGTACACAGCTTCGCCGAGCAGCGCCGGTGCCGGGTGGGGGAGTCCGTACGTCGCTTCGTAGACGGCCGCGTCGTTCAGCCGGAAGTCGGCGGACAAGTCGACGACGGCGGCGCCGGCCTCGAGCGCGGCGAGCACGACCGGCGCGGACGCCCCGTGCGGCGCGCACACGAAGACGCCGTCGAGCGAGTCGAACAGCTCGGGTTGGTAGGTCTCGACGGCCTGTTCACCGGGAATGCGCGACGCGCGCGCTCCACCCTCGGTGCGCGCGGACATCGCGGACACGAGTTCCATGCCGGCGTGCGCGCCGACCAACTTGCACAGTTCTCCTCCGGCGTAACCCGTCGCGCCCACGACGGCGATGCGCTTCAGCTGCTGCGCGGTCAGAACATCCACGATTCGAAGTCCTCGGCGAGTTGGCTCGCTTGATCGGTGTCCGGCGCGATGACGAGGATCGTGTCGTCACCGGCGATCGTGCCGAGCACGCCGGGAAGATCGGTGCGGTCGATCGCCGAGGCGAGCGCTTGCGCGCCGCCGGGGGGCGTGCGCAAGACGAGTTGGTTCTGCACCGCGACCACGCTGTCGAGCCACGCGTGCACGGCACGCGCGCATTCGGCGACGGGCGTCGGCACATCGGGCGAGAGACCCGTGGGCAGCTCGTAGCCGAGCGGACCCTTGCGCAGGCCGAGGTCGCGCAGGTCGCGCGAGATCGTCGCCTGGGTAGCGGGGTGCCCTTGTTCTTTCAGCAGCCGGCCGAGCTCGGCCTGATTGCGGATCGGGCCGCGCGCGACCAGCTCGAGGATGGTGCGTCGTCGTGCTTCGCGGGGGTCGGTCATGGTTCTGTGGGGCATGGGCGGGGGTGGCTGCGGGTATTTATTCCGTCGAGGGCGGATAAACATGCATGGAGGGCCGCGGCAGGTCAAGAGGCCGGCGCGCGAAATCGCGGGGTCGACCCGTCCCAGGGTCGCGATGCGGCTTCGGCGCCCGGCTAGACTCGACGGGTGCACGCTCTGCTCCCACGCCTCGCTCCGCTCCTGCTTGTTGCCCTGCTCGGCGTCCGAGCGCCCGCCCAGGAGATCGAGGTGCCGCGCCTCTACGCCGAGTCGGTCTGGACCATGGAGCAGGGGCTCCCGCAGGACTCGGTGACCGGCATCTGCGAGGACGCCGACGGCTACCTGTGGATCTCGACCTTCGGCGGACTCGCGCGCTTCGACGGCGCGCACTTCCACAACCACTACGTCGGCAACCGCGCCGATCTGGTCGTCAGCCGCTTCTCGAGCGTCGCCGTCGATCGATCGGGCGGCGTCTGGGCCGTCGGACAGCGCGTGGGGCTGATGCACTACGCGGACGACCGCTTCGAGACGATCGAGTTCCCGGGCACGAGCCAGATCGTCTCCAACGAAGCGGACGGCGGAGCCTGGGTGCGCTCCACCGCGGGGCTGGGTCGACTCGAGGGCGGTGAGTGCGAGTTCGTGCGCGGCGGAGAGGTTCGCGGAGTGCATGCCGCCAAGGACGGAACGCTCTGGGTCACGACGGTGGAAGACGGACTCGTCGAGATCGAAGACGGCACGGAACGCGTGTTGGGCGACGTCACGTCGACGCCGCGTCGACCATTCGTGACGATGACCGAGGATCGCGACGGTCGCCTGTGGGGAGGCAATTGGCGCGGGCTCTGGCGCGCGACGGACGCATCGAACACGCACTTCGAGAAGCTGACCGAAGCAGGAGACGGCGTTCGTCAGATCGTGCTCGGCGTAGAAGGCGACATCTGGATCGGAACCGGCACGGGGTTGTTGCGATACAGCGCGGGACGCGTGGAACGCGTGCGCGAGGGCGGCAGCTACGGCGTCCTGTACGCGGACGCACGCGGCAATCTGTGGTGCACCGGGACGGGCACGGGCCTCAAGATGTTGCGCCCGAGCGTGCTGAGCGACGTCGGCGCGTCGCTCGGACTTCCGCAAGGAGACGTGTGGTCCGTCACCTTCGCGAAAGACGGAAGGCTCACCATCGTGCAGCGTCGAGTCGTGAGCACCTTCTCGCAGGGTGGCCGCGAGCGGGCCGAGTTCCCTCGGGATCAGCACGCGGCCCTCTACGACCGTGAAGGCGCCCTGTGGCTGGGAAGTGTCGACCGGATCCTGCGCATGCGCGGCGACGAAGTCACCGAATTCGTCGTGCAGCGCGGAGTCGCCGGGGATCACCTCGCGTTCCATTTCGACTCGGAAGACACGCTGTGGGTCGGTTCGCGGACCTTGTCACGCTTCGACGGGGACTCCTTCGTGGACTTGCGCCCCGATGAGATCCAAGACGTCCACTGCATCCAGGATGCGGCGGGTGGAGGGTTGTGGCTCGGCGCGCAGCTCGGCCTCTTGCGCATGAGTGGCGATGGTTCACGGCTCGACTGGCTGACGTCGGCGGACGGTCTCGCTCCGGGCGCGGTTCGCGCAGTGTACGAGGACGAGCGCGAGGTGCTCTGGGTCGCGACATACGGGGGAGGCTTGAGCCGGATCGAAGACGGTCGCATCACGAGCTACACCCGTAAGACGGGACTACACGACGACTTCCTCTCCTGCATCTTGGAGGACGACGCCGGCCGTCTGTGGTTCAGCTCGAACCGCGGACCGTTCACGGTGGAGAGGCGTGCACTGGACGAAGTCGCTCGTGGTGAGCGCACCGCAGTCGATTGCATCTCGTTCACCACCGGCGAAGGAGCGCGCGAGGCCAGCGGTGGAAACCAGCCTTCCGCCGTGAAGGACGAGCGAGGACGACTGTGGCTGCCGAACGTCTCAGGGCTCTCCGTCGTGGACCCGGCGGCCTTGCGACTCGACGATCCACCGCCGCGGCTCGTCATCGAGCACGTGGAGCTCTCCGAGTTCCGCGAGCTGCGCGTGGAGTTCGCCGCACTCGGCTTCACCTGGCCGTCGCGGGTCTTGGTGCAGTACCGCTTGCCCGAGCTCGAGGATCGCTGGATCGACACGCGCGGCCGTCGCGAGCTCGAACTCTCCTACCTGCCGCCGGGCGACTATCAGCTGCAGCTGCGTGCGCGCAACGGATTCGGACCGTGGAGCGAAGTCACGGCGCACACCGTGGAGGTTCCCGCGCGCTTCTACGAGATGTGGATCTTTCGCGCGCTCTTCGTCTTAGCTCTCTTCGGCGTCGTCTTCGGGCTCGGCGTCGTGCGCTTGCGGCGAGTGCAAGCTCACGCCGATCGACTGCGCGAGCTGTACCGCGGTCGCGACGCGGCGCGGGCCGCGCTGAGCCGCAGTCGCGAAGAGCTGCGCAGGCTGTCGCGGTTGCTGTTGTCGCAGCAAGAGGATCAGCTGCGCATGGTCTCGGCGGAGTTGCACGACGACATCTGTCAGCGGATCGCCGCGCTGGCGATCCAGATGGAGACCCTGGAGCGCAAGCTCGACGGCGGCTCGCAGCGCAGCGAGCTGGGACTGCGGCCGCTCGTGCATCAGGCTCAGGAACTCGCCGGTGACGTGCAGATGCTCTCGCGGCGCTTGCACCCGATCGGTCTCGGTACCTTGGGGATGGGCGAAGCTCTCCGACAAGAGTGCGACGCCTTGCAGCGACGCACAAAGCTCGCCACGATCCTCGAAGACGCGGTCGCGTCCGACGAAGTCCCGCAGGACGTCGCGGTGGCGGCAGTGCGGATCGCGCAAGAGGCCATGCACAACATCGAGAAGCACGCAGGGGCGCGAGAGGTTCGCGTGATGACGGCAGTGAACGACAATCGCTTCGTGCTCGAGCTGACCGACGACGGTGTGGGCTTCGACCTCGACTCGAGCGACAAGCACGGCTTGGGCCTCGTCACGATGCGCGAGCGCGCCGCCGCTGCGGGCGGAAACTTGAGCGTCGAGTCCACACCGCAAGTCGGTACGACCGTGATCTTCACGGCCGTGCTCGAGGAGCTCCCTTCGTGAAGCACGTGCGCTTGATCCTGGCCGACGACCACCGCCTGTTCGCGGAAGGCATCCGCGGTTTGTTGGGTGATTCCTACGACGTGCTGCGCATCGTCGAAGACGGCAAGGCGTTGCTCGATGCAGTCCTGGAACTGCAACCGGACATCGTGGTCGCGGACATCTCGATGCCCGAGCTGAACGGTGTCGAGTGCGTGCGCCAGCTGAGCGAGTCGTCTCCGGAGTTGCGCGTCGTGCTGCTCACGATGCACCGGGACGTGCACCTCGCTGTGTCGGCCATGCGCGCGGGCGCTGCCGGTTACTTGCTCAAAAACGGTGGTGCAGCGGAAGTCTTGCGCGCGCTCGAAGTCGTGCGCGAGGGCGGAACCTACGTCGCGGCGGAGTTGCGCGACGAAGTCGAGCTCGCGCTGGCGAGCGCTCCGCAACCCGCGTCGGAGCTGACGCCGCGGCAAGTGGAGATCGTGCGCTTGCTGGTCGAAGGGCTGTCGGCGAAGGAGATCGCGGCGCGCTTGCAGCTCTCGCGACGCACGGTCGAGTACCACAAGTACCAGGCCATGGAACGCCTCGGTGTGGCGACCAGCGCCGAGTTGATTTCCGTCGCGTTGAAGCGCGGGATCAGTCCGCTCTGATCCTCGGCGCGTCCCCGGGGCGCGTGGCCGCCCCAAGCCGAACGGGCGTTCCGCGAGGTGTTTCTGCGTGGGAATCGAGTCGGGAATCGGACTTCGAGGGGGCCTGAGGTACAGCCCCGTAATTTTCCCAGCTGGCCGGTGTCCGCGGCGCAGGGGAGGCTGCGGGGGAACAAGGGTGTCGGTGCGCGGCTGAGCCGCGAGTCGGTCGGAGCCCATCGACGCACTCGCCGGGGCAACGCGTCCGGGCGAAGCGCGCTGACACGAACCTCGAGCCTCAGGAGACCAAGACCTTGAAACAATCGACCACCCTCCGCATCGCGGGTGCCGCGACAGTCATGCTCTCGACCGCGACGGCCCAAGCGCAGACGACACTTGCTGATTGGGACTTCACGAACGCGACCAACCCCGCCAACACACCCGGTTCCCCGGTCCAGATTGCGCCCGGCACTGCGGTGCTCGCGAACACGGAAGTGACGACTTCTGCGGGCATCTCGTGCTCCGACATCATCACGGCTTCCATCTGGGAAGGCAACGCGTGCAACCCCTCGGGCCTGCAGTACAGCCCGGGTGGCTACGTGCCTACAGGTGAGCTGAACATCCAGAAGTGGGACGGCGACATCATCACCTCGTGCGGGATCAACCACGACGGCGTGAACGACAACTACATCTTCTTCACGCTGACCGCGCCCGGACCTTCGATCAGCTTCGACGAGATCGGCATGTCGTGTTACCGCAACGGCACCGGCGCGCCCTCGCGCTTGATCATGGAAGTCTCCGTCGACGGCGCTCCCGGCGTGCAGTTCGGCAGCGAGATCGACACCGGCGATCAGTCTCCCTTCGCTTGGTACACCTTCAACGGCACGGTCTCGAACGCGACCAGCGTCGAGGTGCGCTTCGTTCCCGCCGCCGGATCCTTCGGCACGCAACAGGGCACGGGCAACATCCACATCGACGGCTGGTACGTCGCGGCGACCGAGCAGCCGATCAGCTCGATGTGCATCGGCGATGGATCAAGCGGTTCGTGCCCGTGCTTGAACGAGTCGGTCCCCGGATCCGGTGAGGGCTGTAAGCACTCGCTCGGCTTCGGAGCGATCTTGGCCACGACGGGATCGAACGTCGTCGCGAACGATGACCTCGTCTTCCACGTCTCGCAGGCCATCCCGAACCAGACGAGTCTGCTGGTCCAGGGCGCGAACCTGATCAACATCCCCTTCAAGGACGGCGTCCTCTGCACGGGAACGCCGACGGAACGCATGGAAGTCGTCTTCCTCGACGCGGCAGGTGCGGGATCGACCGTGAGTTCGATCGTCACCAACGGCAACGTCTCACCCGGCGACACACGTTACTACCAACAGTGGTACCGCAACCCCGGCGGCGTCAGCCCGTGCGGCAACGGCTCGAACTTCTCGAGCGGCGTCAAGATCGACTGGATCTAGACGAACCACCATCTAGGAGAATCAGGAATGTTGAACACCACTTTGATCCGCACCGCGTGCGCGGGCCTCGTTGCGTTGATCGCGCTGCCGAGCAGCGCGGGAGCGCAGACCACTCTCGCTGATTGGGACTTCACGAACGCGATGAACCCCGCGACTCCCGGTAACCCCGTCGTGATCGCACCGGGCACCTCGGTGCTGTCGAGCTCGGAAGTCACGACGTCCGCGGGAATCACCAGCACCGACATCGTCACGCACTCGATCTGGGAAGGCAATCCCTGCAACCCGACCGGCCTCGAGCACAGCCCCGGCAACCTGGTGGCGACGGGCGAGTTGAACCTCCAGAAGTGGGACGGCGACATCAACTCGAGCTGCGGCGTCAACAACGACGGCGTGAACGACAACTACATCTCGTTCGAGCTGTCCGCCGCGGGCCCGACGATCGACATGGATCAGATCTCGATCTCGTGTTACCGCAACGGCGCCGGCGCGCCCTCGAAGCTCGCGATGGAAGTCTCCGTCGACGGTGCCCCCGTGGTGCCCTTCGGCGCACCGGTCGACGTCAGCGCGACCGCGCCTTTTGCGTGGTATGTGTTCAACGGCTCGATCTCCGGAGCGACGACGGTCGAAGTGCGCTTCGTCCCCGCGGACGGCGCGTTCAGCAGCGCGGGAACGGGCAACATCCACATCGACGGCTGGGTCGTCGAAGACACCGGCATCGTTCCTCCGCCGCAAGTGACGCTCGCCGACTGGGACTTCACGAACGTCGTGAACCCCTTCACGGGTACCCCGGTCGTGATCGCGCCCGGCACCTCGTTGATCCCGAGTTCGGAAGTGACGACGGCCGGCGGCATCTCGTCCACCGACATCGTCACGCACTCGATCTGGGAAGGCGATCCCTGCAACCCGACCGGCCTCGAGTGGAGCGGCGGCGGTTTCGTCGCGATGGGAGAGCTGAACCTGCAAAAGTGGGACGGCGACATCAACTCGACCTGCGGCGTCAACCACGACGGTGTGAACGACAACTACCTGTCGTTCGAGCTGAGCGCGGGTGGCCCTTCGCTCAACATCGACGAGATCTCGATCTCGATGTGGCGCAACGCGGCCGGTGCGCCCTCGAAGCTGCAGATGTTCGTCTCGGTCGACGGTGCTCCCGCGGTGCCCTTCGGCGCGGCGATCGACACGCCTGACAACGGCGGGCCCTTCGCTTGGTACACCTTCAATGGATCGATCGCGGGTGCCACGACGGTCGAAGTGCAGTTCGCCCCGGCGGACGGCATCAACAGCAGCGCCGGTACCGGCAACATCCACATCGACGGTTGGGTCGTGCTCGGCACCGCGCCGCCGTTCGAGTCCGTCTGTGTCGGTGACGGAACCAACGGTGCTTGCCCCTGCTTGAACGAGTCGAACCTCGGCTCGGGTGAAGGCTGCAAGAACTCGCTCGGTTTCGGCGCGATCCTCTCGGCCTCCGGCAGCAACTCGGTCGCGAGCGACGATCTGGTGTTCCACGTCTCGCAAGCGATCCCGAACCAGACGAGCTTGCTCGTTCAGGGCACGAGCCTGATGAGCACGCCCTTCAAGGACGGCATCCTCTGCATGGGAACCCCGACCGAGCGCGTGGAAGTCGTCTTCCTCGACGCGGCCGGCGAAGGTTCGACCGCCGATTCGATCGTGACGAACGGCAACATCACGCCGGGCATCACGCGCTACTACCAGCAGTGGTACCGCAACCCCGGCGGCATCAGCCCGTGCGGTTCCGGCTCGAACTTCTCGAGCGGTCTCAAGGTCGACTGGATCTGATCGTTCGCTCGAACGACGAGGGAGCGCACCGTTCGCCGAGCGCGCACGGTGCGCCCCCGTTCTGCGCCTCGCTCTCCTCACGTCTCCTCAGCTGCGAACCATGATCTCCCTCGCCTCGACCTCGAAAACCCTGGCCCTCCTCGCCCTGGCCGCGACTTCGGCGCACGCCGATGTCTTGGTCGACTGGGACTTCACCACGGCGGTGAATCCGGCGGGCGGCGGCACGTCGGTCCAGACCGGCATCGGTGCGACCCTGCTCGCGTCGAGCCAAGCGGTCACGCACCCGGATGTGACGTGTTCCGGGATCGTCTCGCGGTCGTCGTGGCTGGGAAACGCCTGCAATCCGACCGGCTTGCAGCACAGCTCGGGCAGCTACTTGCCGGTGGGGGAACTCAATCTGCAGAAGTGGGACGGCGACGTGCTCTCGTCGTGCGGCACGAACCACGACGGCGTCAATGACAACTATATCTCCTTCGTCATGACGCCGACCTCCGCGCCGATCGACGTCTCGAAGATCTCGATCTCGACGTGGCGCAACGGTTCGGGAGCACCCGCGACCTTCGCGATGGAAGTCGTCGTCGACGGCGGACCGCCGCAGGCCTTCGGCGCGTCCGCCTTGGACAACACCTTCGGCGACGGTGTGTTCGACTGGTTCGAGTTCGACGGACAGGTGACGGCGACGACCTCGCTCGAGATCCGCTTCCGACCGGCTGCGAGCCCCGGTGGCCAGGGGACGGGCAACTTGCACATCGACGGCTTGCGCGTCGAGCGCGGGACGACGGGGTCGGGCCCCGAAGGTCCGAACGTGCTGTTCTTGATCGCCGACGATCTGACCGCGAGTGCGCTCGAGGTCTACGGCAACACCGAAGTGAACACGCCGAACCTGAATGCGCTCGCTGCGCGCGGCATGGTCTTCGACCGGGCGTATAGTCAGTACCCGGTCTGCGACGCGTCGCGCGCGTCGTTGATGACGGGGTGGTACACGAACCGCATCCAGCACGAAGGTGGCACCTACGCCAACTTCGACGCCGCGATCGGTTCGCACTCGACGATGCCCGAGCACTTCAGGCTGAACGGGTACACGTCGCGGCGGATCAGCAAGCTCTACCACATGCGCGTGCCGGGCGACATTCACGACGGCACATCGGGTCCCGACCACGCGCCCTCTTGGAACTCCGCGCAGAACGTGCAGAGCCCCGAGTACGCGACGCCGGGCGTGATTGGCCACTACACCAACGAGACGGTCGACTACGTGAACGGCACGGGCTTCGGCGCGGCCTTCGTCGCGATCGCTTCGACCACCGACGGGACGGAGCAAGCGGACTACCTCGCGGCGAGTGCCGCCGAGCAGCAGCTCACGAACCTCGTGAACACGCCCTTCTTCCTGGGCGTCGGCTTCGTTCGTCCGCACGTGCCGCTGGTGACGCCGTCGAGCTACTTCAACCTCTATGATCCGCTGCTGCTGACGCTCGCGACGGTCGTACCGGGTGATCTCTTGGACATTCCCAGCGCGGGTGTCTTCTGGAACGAACCCTCGCGCGGTCCGAACAACAACTCGGACCGTCGCAAGGTGCTGCAGGCGTACTACGCCAGCGTCACCTTCATGGACGAGCAAGTCGGGCGCGTGCTCGACAAGCTCGATGAGCTCGGGCTCACGGACAACACGATCGTCGTGTTCACGTCCGACCACGGGTATCACTTGGGTGAGCACACCATGTGGCAGAAACTCAGCCTGCACGAGGAATCGGCTCGTGTTCCGCTGATCATGGCGGGCCCCGGAATCGCACCGGGTCGCACGGACTCCTTGGCGGAGCTGCTCGATCTCTACCCGACGCTGACGGACCTCGCCGGTCTGCAGATCCCGGAGCGTTGTCAAGGTGTCTCGCAAGCACCGGTCTTGCTGGGCACGGCCCCGGACGTGCGCTACTCCGCGTTCACGCGCGTTTCGAACGGCTACCTGCTGCGCACGGCCGACTGGGCGTACATGCGCTACTCGAATGGATCCGAAGAGCTGTATGACATGCGCCCCGCGGCTGCCGGTGGAGATCCAAAGCAGTACACGAACCTCGCCGGCGTTCCCGCTCACGCGAACACCAAGTCGATCTTGAGTCTCTCGCTCGATCAACGCATCGCGGACGCGATCGAAGATCCCGCGCAGGCCTTCTGCGTCGGCGACGGCAATCCGCTCGACTGCCCGTGCGGCAACGAGTCGCCGATCGGCAGCGGTGCCGGCTGCGCGAACTCGACGGGCTTCGGTGCCGTTCTGTCCGCGAGCGGCTCTTCGAGTGTCGCGGCGGATGACCTGACGCTCCGGTTCTTCGGCGCGTTGCCGAATCAGCCGAGCATGGTCGTGCAGGGAGCGACGAGCATTCAGCTCCCGTTCCGTGACGGCGTGCTCTGCATGGGCAACCCGACCGAGCGCATCGAGGTCGTCATCACCGACGTGAACGGTGGGGGAGCCACGGTCGGCTCGATGGCCGGCCTTGGAGCCGTCGGACCCGGCATGACGCGCTACTACCAGCTGTGGTACCGCGACCCCGGCGGCGTCAGCCCCTGCGGGACGGGCTCGAACCTGTCGAACGGTCTGATCGTCGACTGGAACTAGGCACCGATCGATCTCGCGACCCCAGCTCGCTAAGCGGGTCGCAAGTGGGGCGCAAAGGCTGCACAGCTTGCGGGTCGGCGTCGAGCTTCCGTCGCGGTCATGGACTTCGGAGGGGGCCGTGCCTAGACTTCTGCGCCGCACTCAGTTCGCCCGCGTGGTGACAGGTGCGGATCCACACTCCTCGCTCCCCGAGGAGCCCCCTCCGGCGGAGCCCGCGCTCCCGCCAACCCCGCAATCGGAAAGAGACGCTGCTGATGAAGCCCGTCGCTCTGGGAATGGTCGAGACCAAGGGTCTCGTGGGTTCGATCGAAGCTGGTGACGCCATGGTCAAGACGGCCATGGTCGAGCTCTTCGGCAAAGAGAAGGTCACCGCCGGCTTCGTGACGATGTTCGTCACGGGCGAGGTGGGCGCGGTCAAGGCCGCCACCGACGCCGGCGCCGCCGCCGCGCGACGCGTGGGCGAGCTAGTCTCCGTGCACGTGATCCCGCGTCCGCACGAGCAGGTCTGGTCGATCCTGCCGCCGCTGCGCAAGGTCGCTGCGAGCAAGTAGACGGCCCTCACTGGGGTTCAGGCGCGGACGATCGTCGTCGCGCGCCGCATTGAATCCCCAGCACCGATGCGTGATCTCGATCCCGATCTCCGCGCTCTGCAAGAGATGCGCGACGCCGTCCGGCGAGCCAAGGCGGCTTGCAAGGCGATCTCGTCGTACACCCAAGCCGAGACCGATCGCCTGTGCGAAGCGATGGTCCAAGCGGCTGTCGCCGCCGCTGCCGATCTCGCCCGCCTCGCGGTCGAAGAGACCGGCATCGGTCGGGTGCACTACAAGATCCTGAAGAACCTCTTCGGATCGGAAGGCACCTGGGCGTCGATCAAGGACGAGAAGACGGTCGGTGTGATCTCGCGCGACGAGCGCAAGGGTCTCGTCGAAGTCGCCACGGCGTCCGGCGTGATCGCCGGCATCGTGCCGACGACGAATCCGACCTCGACGGCGCTCTTCAAGGCGCTCGTCAGCGTCAAAGGGCGCAACGCGATCGTCATCTCGCCGCATCCGCGCGCGCGTCGCTGCATCGGCGAGACGGTCGAAGTCCTGCGCCGCGCAATCGAACGCGCCGGTGGTCCGCCCGACCTGGTCATCGCGCTGTCGAACCCGACGATCGAATCGACGGGCGCGCTGATGAAGCACCGCGACATCGCGATCATCCTCGCGACGGGCGGCGAAGGCCTGGTGCACGCCGCTTACTCGTCGGGACGACCCGCGTACGGCGTGGGGCCCGGCAATGTGCCGCTCTACGTCGACCGCTCCGCCGACCCGAAAGAAGTCGCGCGCATGGTCGTCGCCTCGCAGAGCTTCGACAACGCGACCTTCTGCTGCTCCGAACAAGCATTGGTGCTCGACGCGCCGATCGCAGACCGCACGCTGAAGGAACTGCAAGCGCGCGGCGCGCACCTCTGCGATGAAGGCGAGACGCAGCTGCTCGCTCGCCACTGCAACAAGGGCGGCATGATGAACGCCGATGTCGTGGGGCAGGACCCGTGGAAGATCGCGCGCGCCGCGGGCTTCGAGGTTCCGGTCGACACGACGATCTTGCTCGCGCACCAAGGCGGTGTCGGCAAGGACTGGCCGCTCTCGATCGAGATCCTCTGCCCGGTGCTCTCGGTGCACCTCGTCGACGGCTGGGAAGACGGCTGCAAGACGTGCTGGGACATCCTTAAGTTCGGCGGCCTCGGTCACACGATGGGCATCCACTGCCGCGACCAAGGCGTGCTCGACCAGTTCTTCCTCGAGAAGCCCGCCAACCGGATCATCGTCAACGGGCCGACCTCGCAAGGCGCGGTGGGGTACTCGACCGCGCTCGATCCTTCCGTCAGCCTCGGCTGCGGCCCGCAAGCCGGCAACATCACGTCGGACAACATCACGGCGCGTCACCTGATCAACATCAAGCGCGCTGCGCAGCCCACACGCGACTGGGAAGAACGCGCCGTCCGCGATCACGCGCGCGCCGCTGCGCTCGGCGGTGAAGCTGCGCCGCGCGGCTCCGGCTTGCCCGGTGATCCCGCGCTCGGCGGTAACGTCCGACCGGCCGTTGCCGGCGCGCCCGCCGCGCCCGCCGCGCCCGCCGCGCCCGCCGCGCCCGCGTGGTCCGGCAATGCGACGCACCAGTCGATCAAGAAACACGTGCCGCCCGCATCAAAGGCGAACGCGCCGAAGGTGCAAGCCGCTTTGAAAGTCACGCCGCGCAGCGCGCCGGTCTTCACGCGCCCCAGCGCCGCGACCGCGCAAGCGCCGCGCCCTGCGTCAGTGCCTGCACCGACGTCCGCCGCGCGGCCCGCCGCGCTGCCCCCGGCTCCGGCCGCAACGCAGGCACACGCGCCGCAATCACGCGCGACGACGCGACTCGCCTCGAATCCCTACGCGGGCGGCTCGCTCTCGTCGAGCGACATCCAACGGATCATCAAGGGCGCCGGATCCGGCTGTCCGCTCGGTCCTTGCCAAGGCTGCCCGCACCACTCGGTGACGACCGGCGCCTGCACCGCCTGAACGCGACGCGCGCACACGAACACCTCGGCTGCGGCCGAACACCGACCAAGCGCTGCGCACGACGCGCTGCGCTCCGAACGCAAACCACCCCTCTACTCAACGAGTCACCGCAATGGACAGCAACATCGCACTGGGCATGATCGAGACGAAAGGCTTCGTCGGCGCTATCGAGGCCGCGGATGCCATGGTGAAGGCCGCGAAGGTCACCCTGCTCGGTAAGGAGATCTCCGGCGGAGGTCTCGTGACCGTCATGGTGCGCGGCGAAGTCGGCGCGGTGAAAGCCGCCGTCGAATCCGGCGCCGCTGCCGCGCGTCGCGTGGGCGAGCTGGTCTCGACGCACGTGATCCCGCGCCCCGCCGCCGATCTCGAGCAGTACCTGCCGAAGCAGCCCGAAGCCAGCTGAGCTTCGACTCATCCGGGTCTGCGGCGCGTCACCTCGGCTCGAGGAACGCGTGCGACCTAAGGAGCCTGCTTGAGCCCCGTCAAAACGAACGCCGACTTGCGCGGCGCGGTCCTCATCGACCAGATGCAGCCCCAGTTCGCGGCCTCGATCGCCGCGAACACGGACGGCTACTTCCCGGTCGCCGGTGAGACCGCGTTCTGGCTGGAAGTGCAGCCCGGCATCATCGTCAACCGCCTGATGGACGTCGCGCTCAAGAACTGCGACGTGCGTCCCGGCGCGCTGATCACGGAGCGGTCGTTCGGAACGCTCGAAGTGCACGGAGACGATCAGGGCCAAGTGCGGCGCGCGGGCGAACTGGTCCTCAGTGAGCTCGGCGCGACGGCGGACGGCGGTTATAAGCCCTGCTGCTTGACCGACGAAGTGATCCGCAAGCTCGACAGCCACCAAGCCGCGCTGATCAACCGCACGCGCTCGGGCATGCTCGTGTTGGGCGATGACACGCTCTACACGCTCGAAGTCGCTCCGGCGATCTTCGCGCTGCTCGCGGCCAACGAAGCGGAGAAAGCCGCGCCCGTGCGCCTCGTCGACCTCGAGAACAACGGCGCCGTCGGGCGCTTGCGCCTCGCGGGAACCGACGCCGAGATCGACGCCGCCGTCAGCGCCGTGCGCCGCGCGCTCGACGCCGTGCAAGGCCGCAAGAACCCGGAGCAAGCCTGATGTTCCTGGGTCGCGTCGTCGGACAAGTCTGGGCCACCGACAAGGTCAGCGACCTCGCGGGCAAACGCTTGCTCGTCGTCGAACCGCTCGACGAACGCCGCGCGCCCGCCGCGCCGATGGTCAAGCCCGTCGTCGCCGCCGACCCGATCGGCGCCGGCATCGGTGAACACGTCTTGGTCGCCTTCGGCAAAGCCGCGCGCGTCGCGTGCGGCGGTGACGGCGACTTCGCGCTCGAAGCCGCGATCGTCGGCATCGTCGACGACTTCGACGTTCCCGATGCGCCGGCGCACTGGCGCAAAGAACGCTCGAAGATGAGCGGGGACTCCGTCTGATGCTCGTCGCCAGCGTCGTCGGAACGGTCTGGTCCACCAAGAAGGACCCCAGCCTCGAAGGGCTGCGCTTGCTCGTCGTGCGTCCGGTGACGACCGACGGCAAGGACTCGGCGGAGACGATGGTCGCCGCCGACACGATCGGTGCCGGTATCGGCGAACGCGTGCTCGTCGTCTTCGGACGCGCCGCGCGCCACGCGATCGGCAAGGGCCACGACATCGGTTTCCAGACGGCGGTCGTCGGCATCGTCGACCGCATGGAACTCGAAGACGGCCGCAGCGTCGGCACGGTTGCCGAATTGGACCGCGCCGCCGAGTCAGACACGGGCCCTGCCTCCGGCGGAGCCTGAGAGTGCACCACTAGGGCACGAGAAGAGTGAATCGAATGAACCGCAACGACAAGAACCCCGAGTTCGCAGACGGGCCCGAGATGGGGCCGTCGATCGGACTGCTGGAACTGAACTCCGTCGCGCGCGGCATCGAAGTCGCCGACGCCCTCCTCTGGGAGTCGAACGTCACGATGCTGTTCAGCGAACCCGTGCAGCCCGGCAAGTACGTGATGCTCTTCACGGGCAGCGTCGACGACCTGTCGTCGGCCGTCCGTCATGGCGCGGACCTCGCCGGCGCCGATCTCGTCGATCAGCTGCTGATCCCGCAAGTGCACCCGCAAGTCGAACTCGGCCTGCGTCGCAGCGGTTCGATCAACGGCACGATCGACGCGCTCGGCGTGATCGAGACGACGACCGTCGCTGCCGCCGTCAGCGCGGCTGACGTCGCGTTGAAGACGGCGACCGTGGACATGCTCGAGCTGCGCATCGCGAACGGCCTCGGTGGCAAGAGCTACTTCACCTTGACCGGCGAAGTCTCCGACGTGCGTTCGTCGGTCGCCGCGGGCGCACGCCTGGCTTCGGAACGCGGACTGCTGTCGCGCGAAGTCGTGATCGCCAGGCCGCACCCCGATCTGGTCCGTCACCTCTAACGACGCGACGCTCCGTTCATGGCCGGCAAGCAGCTGATCACCGAGGAAGACGTGCGCAAGATGGCGCCGGGAGGGGTGTTGCGCCTCGACTCGGGCACCATCGCGACGCCCGCCGCCCTCGACGCGGCTTTCGCGCGCGGCATCCGCGTGCAACGCGGCGCCGCTGCTGCGACGGTCGGCTGCAGCTCGAAACCCTCCACCAAGAGCCGCGAGTGCCTCTGGCACGGCATGCTGGAGAGCGACGGGACGTACGTCGTTCAAGTCGTGAACGGCAAAGCGCGCGTCAGCCTCTTGACCGACGCAGGGCCGGTTCCCTTCGGCACCGATTCCGCACAGGAACACTTCTCATGACCCGTCGCTTCCTGACAGCCGAAGACGTCCGCCGCGCTGCGGGCCAAGAGATCGTCGTCGACGCCGAGACGGTCGTCACGCCGCAGGCCCTGGAAGTCGCGCGCCAAGCGGGCATCACCATCCGCGGCGCCGCCGGCGGTTACGCCGAACCGGAACCCGATCGCGGTCCCGACGCTTCGCGCGCAGTCACCGAGCTGCGCCAGATCCCCGAACCCGAAGGCGCGCTCAAGGGTCGCGGCTTGATCGTGACGGTCGTCGGCTGCAACCGTCCGGGTGTGCTCGCTGAAGTCTCCGCGGCCATCGCGGCGCTCGGCGGCAACGTGAACGACATCTCGCAGAAGATGGTCGACCAGTACTTCCACATGGTCTTCGTCGTCGAGCTCGCCGGCTCCAGCCAGTTCGGTGATGTGAAGCGCGAACTCGAAGCGCTCGGCTGCGACAACGACTTCGCCGTCTCGGTCATGCACGAACGCGTCTTCCGCTTCATGCACCGCGTCTAGCAGGACGACGAAAAGCAACGCTCCATGGGCTTCACCGACCAAGAGATCCTCGAGACCGTGCGCATGGTCGCGCTCGAGACGCTCGACATCCGCACCACGACGCTCGGCATCAGTCTGTTCGACTGCGCCGACCCCGACCTCGAGTCGACCTGTGAGAAGGTCTACACCAAGATCGTGCATCACGGACGGCGCTTGGTCGAAGTCGCGCAGTCGATCTCGGATGACTACGGCATCCCGATCATCAACAAGCGCATCGCGGTCACGCCGATCTCCTGGATCGCGGCTGCCTCGGGATCGCATGACTTGGTGCCGCTGGCACGCGCGCTCGACGCCGCGGCCAAGGAAGTCGGCGTCGACTACATCGGCGGCTTCTCGTCCTACGTGCACAAAGGCTTCACGCGGGCCGACGACGCGCTCTTCGCGTCGATCCCGCAAGCGCTCGCCGAGACCGACCACGTCTGCTCTTCGATCTCGCTCGGTTCGACCAAGTCGGGCCTGAACATGGACGCGATCGCGCGCTTCAGCCAAGTCGTGCTCGACACGGCCGCGCTGACCGCCGACACCGGCGGGCTCGGTTGCGCGAAGCTCGTCTGCTTCTGCAACGTCGTCGAAGACAACCCCTTCGTCGCCGGCGCGCACATCGGCGTCGGTGAAGCGGAGACCGTGCTGAACGTCGGCGTCTCCGGCCCCGGCGTGGTGCGCTCCGCGCTCGAACGGCTCGGTCCCGACGCGGACCTGCTCGCCGTCGCCGAGACGATCAAGCGCACGGCGTTCAAGATCACGCGCATGGGCGAGCTGGTCGGACGCGAAGCGGCGTCGCGACTCGGCACGAGCTTCGGCATCGTCGACATCTCGCTCGCGCCGACCCCGGCGGTGGGCGACTCGGTCTCCGACATCCTCGAGCTGATGGGCGTCGACCGCACGGGCGCGCCCGGCACGACGGCGGCGCTCGCGCTGCTCACCGACGCGGTCAAGAAAGGCGGCGCGATGGCGTCGTCGTCGGTCGGTGGACTGTCGGGTGCGTTCATCCCGGTGTCCGAAGACCAAGGCATGATCGACGCGGTGCGCGACGGCGCGCTCTCGCTCGCGAAGCTCGAAGCGATGACCACGGTCTGTTCGGTCGGCCTCGACATGGTCGCGGTCCCCGGTGACACCTCGGTCGACGTCTTGACCGGCATCATCGCCGACGAGATGGCGATCGGCATGGTCAACAACAAGACGACGGCCGTGCGCATCATCCCGGTTCCCGGCAAGGGTCCCGGTGAGACGGTCGAGTGGGGCGGCTTGCTCGGCACGGCGATCGTGCAGGATCCGGGTCGCTTCGGCTGCTCGATCTTCCACGCGCGCGGCGGCCGCATGCCGGCGCCGATCCAGAGCTACCGGAACTGATCGTTCGCGGTTGGCGCGCGATCGGCGCGAATCGTGTTTTGGGGCCGGCCGGAAGACTTTTCCGTGTGCTCGTGGTGAACGGGCGTTCCCGCTCGCCGAGCGCTCCCACCGCCTGCGGGGCGCGAAAGTTGTTCGGCCTTCGCTCTCAGCCGTCGGAACTTGCGTCCGATCCTCTCCGCTGGAGGAGTTGGCCGACGCGCGGCCGGAACGGAATTCCGACAGCTGTCGGAGACCGGAGCGAGCGCGGCCCTGGAGCCCTCCGTGCACGAGATGATCGATCTACAGACTATCCAGCTGGCGGAACGCAGCGTCCTCATCGTGGAGGATGTCGACGCCGTGCGCGAAGGCTTGTCCGCGCTCCTCTCACGTCACTATCGCGTCAGCGTCGCAAGCAGCGCCGAGGAAGCCGAAGCGTTGCTCGACGACGGCTTGGAGCCGCGCGTCGTGTTGTCCGACTACCACTTGCCGGGTATCAGCGGCATCGAGTTCTTGGGGCGCGTGCGAGCGCGTTCGCCGCGCACGGTCAACATCATGCTGACCGGCGTCACCGAGCTCGACGTCGCCGTGCGCTCGTTGCACGAAGGCTCGGTCTTCCGCTTCCTGACCAAGCCCGCGTCCTACGAACAACTCTGCGCCGCGCTCGACGCCGCCTTCGAAGCCGCGGAGCAAGAACGACTGCGGGATCGCGAAGCCGGTGAGCTGCGCTTCTCGTGTGATTCGTTGCGCAGCTTCAACCAAGAGCTGGAGCATCGCGTCGCGAGCCAGACCGCTTATCTGCGTCGCTTGCACTCCTTCGCGATCGACTTGAACAAGGCGACAACGCTGCACCAGATCGCGTTGCTCGCCGTCTGGACGCTGCACGACACGTTGTCCGGTCGCGGCGTTCACGTGCAGGTCTGGGACCGCGAACAGATGGGCATCGAAGAGAGCCTCGGCCCGGAGATGTCGATCGAGATGCGGCGCGAGCTGCTCGAGACGCAAGACGGCCCGGTGGGGGAGATCGTCGTCGATCGCTACGATCCGCGCGGGCGGCCGCTCTCGCCGACGGACGCGGACTTCTTGGTCTCCGTCGCCTCTTCGAGCGCCGTCGCGATCCACAACGAGATGCGACGCATCGAGCGCGACGAAGCGCAGTACGCGACGATCGTCGCCCTCGCGCGACTCTCCGAACAACGCGACAACGAGACGGGCAAGCACCTCGATCGCGTCAGTCTCTACTGCAAGCTGATCGCCGAAGCCGCTCGCAAGCACGAAGCCCACGAGTCGGTCATCGACGACGCCTTCATCGACGACCTCGTGCGCTCCGCGCCCTTGCACGACATCGGCAAGGTCGGCATTCCGGACTCGATCCTGATGAAGCCGGGCAAGCTGACGCCGTCCGAGTGGGAGGTCATGAAGACCCACTCGCGGATCGGCGCGCAGACGCTCGAGTCGGTGATCCACGCCGGCCGCAGCCAGAGCTTCCTCGAGATGGGTCGCGACATCGCGGAGTTCCACCACGAGAAGTGGGACGGTTCCGGATACCCGCAGGGCCTCGCCGGCGAAGCGATTCCGTTGCCCGCGCGGATCCTCGCGATCGCCGACGTCTACGACGCGCTCACCACCGTCCGCCCCTACAAGGCCGCGTGGACGCACCGCGAAGCGCTCGCTTACATCGAAGAACAGTCCGGCTCGCAGTTCGACCCGATCCTCGTCCGGCAACTGCTGACCCAAGAGAAGGCCGCTGACGAGATCCGCGGGCGCTTGTCCGACACGCTCGACGAGCAGGAGCTGGCGCGACCGGACCGGTTCGCGCGGCCGGCCTGATGATGCGCGCGACAACTCGTTCCCAGCCTGCACCGCACACGACCGGACCGGAGGTCTGGACTCCTCGTTCCCGAGGCGCCACATCCCGAAAGCCATGACCGAACCGAAGCACCCCGAGACGAAGAACCTCCGCGTCACCGGCTACCTCGCGCTGTCCTCGCCGCAGGTGCTCGTGGATCAACTCCCGCTGTCCGAGTGCGCCGCGCAGACGGTGATCGACGGACGCGCCGAGATCGGCAAGGCGTTGGCGGGGGAAGATGATCGCTTGCTGGTGATCACCGGTCCGTGCTCGATCCACGATCGTGCGGCTTGTCTGGAGTACGCCAAGAAGCTCGTCGAGCTGCGGCGCGAGGTCGGCGATGAACTGCTGATCGTGATGCGCGTGTACTTCGAGAAGCCCCGCACGACGGTCGGTTGGAAGGGGTTGATCAGTGACCCGCGCCTCGACGGCAGCAACGACATGACGGCCGGGCTCACCTTGGCGCGTGAGATCCTGTGCGAGATCAACGACCTGGGCTTGCCGTGCGCCACCGAGTTCCTCGACCCGATCGTGCCGCAGTACATCGCCGACCTGGTCAGCTGGGTCGCGATCGGCGCGCGGACGACCGAGAGCCAGACGCACCGGCAGCTCGCCAGCGGACTCTCGATGCCTGTCGGCTTCAAGAACTCCACCGACGGCAGCCTGCAGATCGGCATCGACGCGGTCGTCTCGGCGCGACACCCGCACGCCTTCCTCGGCATCGACATGGAGGGACAGACGTGCATCGTGCAGACGTCCGGCAATGCGGACGCGCACCTCGTGCTGCGCGGCGGCGGAGGTCAGCCCAACTTCTCGCGAGCCCACATCGCCTTCGCCAAGGCGCTGCTCGAGAAGGTCGAACACCCGCGCGCTCTCGTCGTGGACTGCAGCCACGGCAACAGCGACAAGGACTACCGCCGTCAGCCCGAGGTCTTCGACGCGGTGCTCGAACAAGCGCTCGCCGGCGAGCGCACGATCCTCGGCGCGATGCTCGAGAGCAACCTGGTCGCGGGGAATCAGAAGTACGGCGGAGAGCTGGTCTACGGGCAGTCGTTGACCGACGGCTGCATCGACTGGGAGACGACGGAGCGCCTGCTGCGCGATGCTCACGCCAAGCTCCGTTCCGAGCGCAGGAAGCTGAGCGCGTGAACGGCTAGCCGTGGGGTGCGAGCCCGGGGCGACCGAGGGCCGGCGATCGACGCTGAGAAGCAGCAGACGAGCCCCCGGGCGGCGGGGCTCGGTGCGTAGACTGCGGCGCTTCGATGGGCACATGGAAGCGCACATTCTGGGCGGTCTGGTTCGCCAACTTCGTGGCGGCGGCCGGGATGCAGAGCTTCCTGCCGTTCTTCCCGAGCCACGTCGAAACGCTCGGTGTGGCCGGGCGCGAAGACGTCGCGCTGTGGTCCGGACTGATCTTCGGCGCGGCGCCCTTCTCGGCGGCGTTCATGACGCCCTTCTGGGGCGCGATCGGGGATCGCTTCGGGCGGCGCTTGATGGTGCTGCGCGCGCTGCTCGGCCTGACGCTCTTCGTCGGCTTGATGTCGCTCGCCGAGACGCCGCAGCAGCTCTTCCTGATGCGCATCGGCCAGGGCGTCTTCTCGGGCTTCATGGCGCCGAGCATCACGCTGGTCAGCTTTGCGGCGCCGCCGGGCAAGCAGGGGCGCATCACCGGTTCCTTGCAGGTGTCGGTCGCACTCGGCGCGATGGCGGGACCGTTGATCGGCGCGAGCTTCGGCTCGCAGGTCGGACTCGGACCGCTGTTCCTGTGCGTCTCGGCGGCGGCCTTCATCGGCGCGATCGCGATCCTGTTGTTCGCGCGCGAACCCGACGTCGAACAACGCGCGGCGGCCGGTGAAGTCGGCCTGCGCGGCGTCTTGCAAGGAATCGTTCGCGATCTGCGCGACGTCATGGCGAACCGCGCGGTGCGCGGCGCCGTGATCCTGCTCTTCGTGCTGCAGTTCGCGCACGGCGTCTCGAAGCCGCTGATGGAGATCTTCGTGCGCGACACGGTTGGCGGCGACAACTCGGTGGAGGTCACCGGATGGCTCGCGACCTTGATGGCGCTCGCCAGCACGCTCAGCCTGCGCGCGTGGGGGGCGTGGGGGGACGAACACGGACACCGCCGAGCGCTGGTGATCTGCGCGCTCGTGGCGTCGCTCGCGCTCTGCGGTCACTCGATGGCGCTGGGCCTCTGGTCGCTCGTCGCGCTGCAGCTGATCCTCGGCTTCGGCCTCGCGGGAGCCTCGCCCAGCTCCTACGGCCTCGCCGGTGAAGCGGTACCCGAAGGACGGCGCGGCGGCGCTTTCGGAGTGCTCTTCGGCGCGCGCACCCTGGCGCTCGCGACCTCGGCGTGGGCCGGCGGCTACCTCGAGCGCTTCCTCGGCTTGCGCGGCTTATTCATCGCGGGGGGCGTGGCGGTGCTCGTCGCCCTCGTCGTGCTGCGCCCGCGTGAGCCGGACGGTGTGGCGGGGGAGTCCGGCCCGCGTGCGGCTGAGTCTCCGGGGCAGCAGAAGTGGCGGGTACGATCCTGAGCCAGGGGCGAGGCGTTCGGCGCGACGTACCTGGGGCGTGACGAGGAGGGCGTGCGGAGGAGGCGGATGTCGTAGTGAAAGTGGCGTCGATGCGGACGCTGAGAGTGCGGGTTGAGCTTCTGCGGCAGCCCCAAGATCCGGCTCTCCTGCCCGTTTAGTGGGTGCTCGGGGGGTCTTCTCCCGGCCCCTCCCCTCACCCACAAGGGGGAGGGGCCGGGAGAAGACCCCCCGAGCACCCACTAAACGGGCAGGAGAGCCGGAAGTGAGACCGGCTGCCGATATTCCTGGATTCGCCAGCAACGGTGAGTGGCGACGCCGCTACCCCGCAGAAGCACACCTAACAATGTGCTCCCTTCCCAACGCGCTTCAAGCAAGTCCATATGCACAACAGAACCAAAGTGCTGCTGGCAGCAGCCGTGTGCCTCACAGTCGCATCGCTCGCGGCGCTTATTCAACAGTTCCCAGGCTCGGGGGCCAGCCTAGGCGCCCATTCGGCTGATGAGCAATTGCAGTCCAACTCAGGATCATCGTCGCTTGCTCCGGGTAGCGTTGTCGGCGACAAGGACGACGAAGCGAACGAAGACCTTCCCACGGGGGATCAGCATTCAGGCTCCACAGCGAGCACCGGACAAAGAGAGCCCGCCGTTCCAAGCACAACACCTCCCGCGGTAGTTACGCGGGAACTTCAGCAAGTCTTTGAGAAGGCAATGAGAGGTCCTGACATGGTGCCCTCGACGGAGCGGTTGCTCGCGATCCTCGGCGCCGATGCCAGCGAGTCTAATGCGGAACTGATCCGTGAGGCGCTGGCCCCGTGGAAGGAAGAGCTCGACCTCAAGTTTCAAGAGGCAAGGGAATACCACACGCAACTAGTAGATGCTCACCTCGCCGCAGGCAACTTCACAGACTATGACCCTGAGTCAGTCAACCCCGCCCAGTTCGAGGGACAGGCCTATTCGGCTATCCGCGTCTGGGGGAAGGGCGGCTCATCCCGAATCGTCGTTCTGAAAGAAGGGGAGTCACCAGAACTCGACGACGCCACACAGGGCTATGGGGTTGTCCTGTCATCTGCCCTTGCTTCGATCGAGAGTGTTTCTTCTCGGTTGAGTCGGACACAGAACTAGCTCCGCTATTGTGGCGGTGCTACCCTCTCCTCTAAAAAGAAACTTCTTGCAATGCGAAGAATTGGAGTCCCGCTGATTGCCTGTCTCTTACTCGCCATCGGGTGCTTGATTGCACTCAGCCCTGCTCCTGCCGTTGCCGCAAGCCCCGTTGTTGATGGGTGTCCGCAGGAGTGCGTATGCCCGATGATCGTTAAGATCACCAACACTGCCGCAGGAAACGCTTCTGCGACCTTCAACGGTATCTCCGCACCGTTCGTTTCTGCCAGCGATGCGGGGTGCTGTGACGAGGGCAACTGTCCTGCGAAGGGGTGCACCTACGGCGCCACGGTGACGATTAACTGGATCGGGAACATCACCTGGGGCCTGAAGTGGGGGGGCTCCCCGGTCATTCGAATCACCGGAGGCACCTTCAACCAGGCGATGAACTTTGCCTCACTCTGCGGGGTGTCGTCATCCAACCAGACCTTCGAAGTCTACGACACCGCAGGGACCAAGATGGCCACTCTGACCCTGTCCTGCGGTGACTGCCCCGCAGCGGGCGGCTCCTGATACAGAGACCTTGGTAGGCGGATCGCCGCCTCCTACTCGGGTGGGCGCGCACGCTTCGATCTGTGCGCCCACCTTCTCAGCCCTGAGCTCGAACCCCTGAAGGCGGTTCGGCTCAAGGGGAGGGGTTAGTCCTGCGGCAGCCCCCAATGTTGAGCCAGTCGTAATGGGACACTTACGCTCTCAGGGTTTCGCCTGAGCGGGTTGGGATTGACGGTTCAGGGCACCTGCAGCCCTTGTCCGGGGGGCCATGGCCCCCGGACAAGGGCTGCAGAGAGGTACCGAACCAGGTCCAGATCCTCACGCCCCGCCTCGATCAGAATCCGGCGTCACCGCTCCAGGTTGAGGGGATGAACCTGAGCTGGTTCGGTGCGCGAGGCATCGGCTCGCCGTTGACGGGTCCCGTGCCCTCCTTTGCGAGCCCGCCCGACCGGAACAGGCTCCGGAACGGGAATCCGGCACCCCCGCAGGCCGTGAAGCGGCCGTCAAGGCGCCGTGAAGGCGACTCGACCCTCCAGCCGATTCCCCATCCTGTCGACCTCTGGAGGGTAGATTCAGGCCCCGCCCGGCTTCCGTTCCGGGGTCTGATCGAGCTGCCCATGACCCTGCCCCAAGACTCCAAGCGACCGGACGAGTTCGCTGCCGACGCGATCGGTCTGAACGACCCGTCGCTCTATCTGAACCGCGAGCTGTCGTTGCTCGAGTTCAACGCGCGCGTGCTCGAACAAGCGCGTGACGCGGGCCAGCCGCTGCTCGAACGCCTGCGCTTCCTGACGATCAGCTCGACGAACCTCGACGAGTTCTTCGAGATCCGCGCCGCCGGTGTCAAGGAACAGATCGCGTACGGCGTGTCGCGCGCGGATGCCGACGGGCTCAGTCCGCAGGCCGCTCTGAAGCGCATCTCGGAACGCGCGCACCAGCTCGTCGAGGAGCAGTACCGCTTCCTGAACGAGGTGCTGTTGCCCGAGATGGAAGCGGAAGGCATCCGCATCCTGCGCCGCACCGAGCTGAACAAGGCGCAGCGCACGTGGGTCGAGAAGTACTTCAAGCGCGAAGTCTATCCCGTGCTGACGCCGCTCAGCTTGGACCCCGCGCACCCCTTCCCGATGGTGCTCAACAAGGGGCTCTGCTTCTTCCTGACGCTGACGGGCAAGGACGCCTTCGGTCGAACGAGCGACACGGCCGTGCTGCAAGTGCCGCGCAGCTTGCCGCGCGTCATCGAGGTGCCCGAAGAGATCGCGGAAGGCCCGCACGACTTCGTCTTGCTGTCGTCGGTCATCCACGCGCACGTCGACGTCCTGTTCCCCGGCATGAAGCCGACCGGTTGCTACCAGTTCCGCGTCACGCGCAACAGCGACCTGTGGGTGGACGAGGAAGAGATCGATGATCTGCTGAACGCGCTGAAGGGTGAGCTGCCGAGCCGCAAGTTCGGTGCCGCGGTGCGCGTCGAAGTCACGGACGACCTGCCCGAGGACGAGCGCCACTACTTGCTGCGCCGCAGCGAGCTGCAGACGAGTGACCTGTACACCGTCGATGGTCCGGTCAACTTGCACCGTCTGGCGGCGCTCTACGATTTGGTCGACCGCCCCGACCTGAAGTTCCGACCGTTCCGCCCGCGCAAGCTGGTCGCCGACTCGAGCGCGCCCGGGATGTTCTCGAGCATCCGTCGCGGAGACATCTTGTTGCACCACCCCTTCGACGCCTTCCGCCCCGTGATCAAGTTCGTGCGCCAGGCCGCGATCGATCCGCACGTGGTGGCGATCAAGCAGACGCTCTATCGCACGGACAAGAACTCACTGCTGGTCGAAGCGCTGATCCAAGCGGCGCGCGCCGGCAAGGAAGTCACCGCGATCATCGAGCTGCGCGCGCGGTTCGACGAAGAGGCGAACATCGACCTCGCGAAGCGTTTGCAGGAAGTCGGCGCGAACGTCGTGTACGGCATCGTCGGCTACAAGGCGCACTCGAAGATGATGATGGTCGTGCGTCGCGAGGGCGAGAGGTTGCATCGCTACGTGCACCTCGGCACCGGCAACTACCACAGCAAGACCGCGACGTCATACACCGACATCGGCCTCCTGACCTGCGATCCCGTGATCGCGGAAGACGTGCACAAGCTGTTCCAGCAGATGACCGGGCTCGGTCGCGTTCCGAAGCTCAAGAAGCTGCTGCAGGCGCCGTTCTCGCTGCACAAGCAGATGGCGCTCCTGATCCGCAAGGAAGCCGAGTGCGCCAAGCGCGGCGAAAAGGCGCGCATCGTGGTCAAGGTCAACAGCCTCAGCGATCCGATCATGATCCGCGAGCTGTACCGTGCCAGCCAAGCCGGCGTGCAGATCGATTTGATCGTGCGCGGCGTCTGTTGCTTGCGACCCGGCATCCCCGGCGTCTCGGACAACATCCGCGTGCGCTCGGTGATCGGGCGTTTCCTCGAACACTCACGCGTCTTCTACTTCCACGCCGCAGGCGACGACATCGTCTACTGCGCCAGCGCCGACTGGATGCCGCGCAACCTCTACCGACGCGTCGAGACGGCGTTCCCGATCGACGAGCCGAAGCTGAAGAGGCGCGTGCTCGAGGAGTGCTTGAACATCTACCTCCAGCGCGACGCAGGCGTCTGGTTGCTGCAAGCGGACGGCAGCTATCAGCGCGCCGCGAAGGCCGGCGAGTCGAGCGAGCTGTCGGCACAGGAGCACATCCTGAACGAGTTGAGTTCGCGCTGAGGCGCGCCGGTCAAGGCGCTTCGGAGATCGACAAGCGGTATCCGACGCCCTGCAGCTGACGGACTTCTTTCTCGAGGTCCGCGCGGGTCATCGGGTGTTGTTCGATCCAGCCGGAATCGAAGACGAGGAACAGGTTGCGACCGTCGACTTCCGCGCCGCGCAAGTCGATCGGACGCGCGCTGCGACCGCGTGAGAGGCGCACGGCGAGTCGCAAGAGCACCGCGGTGTTGCGCTTGCTGTCGGGTTCGCGATCCCAGAACTCCGCGAGCGGCTTGCCGCGTTGCCAGCGCAGCAGGAACGCCAGGGCTTCTTGCGTGCCGCGCGAGAAGCCGGGCATCACGCTGTTCTCGGCCAAGTAGGCGCTGTGGTACTGGTGGCGTCGCAGCGAGATGTACAAGCCGATCTCGTGCAGGCTGCACGCCCACTCGACCAGCTGGCGTTCGTAGACGCCGAGCTTCCACGACTTGCGCGCGGCTTCGAAGAGCATCAGCGCGGTTTCGCGCACGCGGACCGCTTGGCCTTCGTCGACGCGGTACTGCAGCATCAGGTGCCGAACCGCAGCATCGCGAACGTCTGCGTGGTGCAAGCGCCCGACCAAGTCGTGCAAGACGCCCTCGCGCAGCGCGCTGCGCGAGATGTGCATGCGTTCGATGCGCAGGCACTCGAACGAGCCGATCAAGATCGCGAGTCCCGGCGCGATGACTTCGCGACGATCTTCGCTGAGCTCGGAGAGCGCAGCGAGCGCTTGGGGTGAACCGCGCTTCACCAGCTCGGAGCGCAGGAAGTAGAGATCGTCGAGCGTGAAGCCGTCGCGTGCTCGATCGAAGCCGGCGAGTAGCTTCTGGACTGCCGAGTTCGTTCCGGACGAGCCGATGCAGTCGTCCCAGCCCATCTCGCGCAGGTTGAGCTTGTAGGGGCGCAGTTCCAGTCGCGCGGCGGCTTCGGCGTTCGCGAAGGCTTCGTCGTCGATCTTGCCGTCCTGGAAGAAGCGCTGCGCGTACGCGATGCAGCCCATCGGCAGGCTGTGCAGGCGGAGCGGCTCAGCGCGCTCGCCGATGATGATTTCCGTGCTGCCGCCGCCGATGTCGATCACGAGGCGCCGGTCCGTGTCGTCGGCCAAGTCGTTCGCGACGCCGAGGTAGATCAAGCGCGCTTCTTCCGAACCGTCGATCACGTCGATGCGGTGACCGAGCGCGGTTTCGAGTCGCTCGAGGAAGTCGTTCGACTTCGAAGCGCGCCGCAGCGTGCTCGTCGCGACCGCGCGCACTTCCGAGGAGTGGTGGTCGCGCAAGCGTTGGCCGAAGCGTTCCAAGCACGCAATGGCGCGCTGTTGCGCGTCCTTCGAGATCTTGCCCTTGTCGTCGAGACCGGCCGCGAGCGCGACGCGTTCGCGCAGGCGATCGACCGGCATCGGCAAGCCGTCCACCAGCCGGGCGACCAGCATGTGGAAGGAGTTCGATCCCAGGTCGACGGCGGCGATCGTCTTGTCTTGGCGCTGCGGAGTCATCGCGCCCGATCTTGCCGACTTGCGAGCACGCGTGGAAGCCGCAGGTTGATTCGAGTGGGGGGCGATCGGGCCCGTGCGCTCTCGATTCCCTCGCGTAATTCTCGATCTGCCGGCGTCGTCTTCAATCCGCCGGTGTCGTTCTCAATCCGCCGGTACCATCTTCAATCCGGAAAGGTCCACACGGCCCGCAGCGCTTCGATCAGCTCGTGGCGCACGACTTCGGGCGTCAAGCGGCTCGGTCGCAGCGCGGCGTTGTGTTCGGCGAAGCTCTCGAGTTGCGCCTCGCCGTACCACAGCTCGGGCGCGGCTCCGGTGCCGGACTGCGCTTGCCAGGCGTGCGTCGGTGTGCCGGCCGCTGCTTCGAGTGCGTTCAAGCGCGCCGCGAGTCCCGCGAGGTCCGGACGCTCGCCCGCCGGTTGGCCGGGGTGATCGAACCAGCTGGTCGTGTTGATGATCAGGCGATAAGTCGTGCCGTCCGCGCGCGGGCCGACGACGAGCACGCGATCGGTGAGCGTGTCGGTGAACAAGGCATGGCGGCCGGGATCGAAGCTGGTCACGCCGTCGCGGCTCGAGCTGAAGCCGGGTGCCGCGGTGTGGATCTCGAGCTCGAAGTGGACGAGTTCTTCGAAGGTCGCCGCGGCGAGATCGGCGCGGTCGGCGCGGTAGTCGGCGAGTCCTGCGGCCCACAAGTCGCGCCACGGTTCGAGGTCGCCGGTGAGCCATTCGGGCAGCACTTCGAACACCCGCTGGTAGGCGAGTTCCCAGCGTTCGGCGTCCGACATTCCCAGGAACTCGTCCCTCCAGGGCGAACGCTCCGCGTCGATCGCAGCTCCCACGCACAAGTCGACTTGCAGCGCGCGTTCGTCGCGCGGCCGGAAGTAGTCACCGGCGGCGGCGGCGGCGAGCAACTCGTCTTCGAGCTCCAGCGCGCGCTCGGGATACAGCACCGCGAAAGCCGAGCAGATGCCGTCGGTGTCCGCATGGTTGTTCGCGACGGCCGTGCAGCCCGCTGCGAATTCGGCGCGTTCTTCCGGCGCGAGACGCGCGAACGCCAGCGCGCAACCCGTCGACAACTCGTGGCGCAGACCAGCGGGCGTCGTGTGCCCGGGCCAGTGTGAGAGGTTCAGACCCGGCGCGCCCCAGGCGCCGTCGACCGCGATCACCGGCTCGTCGCCGGGTGCGGATTGGATGCGGAAGGGGAGATTCATGGCGAGCAGTCTAGAGATCGGGCGCTCGCCCTTCGACCGTGCGGCCTAGTGGTTGTCGTCGCACCAGGTAGAGATCTCGCGCAGGTCGTCACCGAGCGCCTTCCAGAAGCTCTGCGAGCGCGTGCGGATCTCGTCCGGCAAGTCGGTCTCGCGCGGGTCGCGCAGCGCCGCGAAGGCGGGTTGAACCGTCCAGGCTTGCAGCCAGCTGCGCATCGGCCCGATGCTGCGGTAGCGGTTCGAGCGGAAGTCGACCATCAAGCGCTCGCGCAAGTCATCGAGGCGATCCAGCGCGAGGGCGGCGTGGCGCGCTCGTTCTTCGGCGGAGAGCTGCGCGGCGTCCTTTCCGTCGCCGGCGGCGGCGCGCGCGGCGGCGCTCGCTGCGAGCTCGAGGTCGGACGAGTGCAGACTTCCCGTGAGCTCGGCGATGCTCTGCATCCAGTCGCTCGCGGTGCTCGTGTAGCCGAGGGCGCGGGCGACTTCGGCTTGTTCGAGCGCTTCGGGACTGCGCGGATCGAAGCCGCCGGCGATCAGCGCGTCGATCTCGTTCGCGTAGCGCTGCGCGCGCTCGACCAGCGCGATCCAATCCTCGGTCGGATAGCTCCAATTCGCGGATTGCCGCCCGACTTCGTCGCAGGACCCGAAGGTCGCGAGCGCTTCGTCGTAGCGCCCGACGTCGGACAGGACCCAGGCCAGATTGCAGCGCGCTTCCGCGAAGTCGGGGCGCACTTCGATGCAGCGGCGCAGCAGTTCTTCCGCGCGGACCGGATCGCCCAAGTCCCTCGCCAGCGTGCCCGCGTTGTAGAGCAGGTTCCACTCGTCCGGGTCGAGCTTCAAGCCGGCTTCGTAGACGTCGTAGGCGGTCAGGCTGTCGCCCGCGCGCGAGAGCGCACCGGCGAGATGTCCCGCCGCCAGGGCGCTCGGTTCGAGCTCGTACGCGCGACGCAGCGGCACGACGGCTTCCCACGCGGAGTCGGTGATCTCGAGCGTGCGTCCGTACCAAGAGAGCGCGTAGCTGTCGTCCGGTGCGAGTTCCGCTGCTCGCATCAGGGTCTCGCGCGCGGCTTCGCGCCCTTCGAGCAACACGATGCACTCGCCGAGGTGCGCGAGGTAGTGGCCGTTGTCCCGCTGCATCGAGACGAGTTGTTCGAGCACGGCGCGAGCTTCGTGCAGTCGTCCGAGCTGCGTGAGATCGCGTCCCAAGAGGTGCCTGACGGCGTGGCTCCCCGGCCGTGCGCCGAGCGCACCGCGGAAGTACGCGAGCGCTTCCTCGGACACGCCGCTCGGGCTCGTCTTGCGCAGCACCAAGGCCGTGTGCAGGTTGAGCCAGAAGTCGCCGGGGTAGCGTTGAACGGACTCGAGCAAGATGTGCTGGGCGGCTGCGTCGTCGCCCAGCATGCGCAGCCCTCCCGCGAGCAAGTCGATGACCTCGGGTCTCAGGCGGTCTTCTACGGGGTCGGCCCTGCGCAGCTCTTCGAGGTCGTTGTTGAGCAGGCTCTGGCGAATCCAGCCGCGTCTCGAGCTGGGATCCGCCTCGCCGGCGAGCTCGAGCAACTGGCTCGTGCGCCGAGCACGATCCTGCGGAGCCAGGTCGGACAGCACCTGATTGCAGAGCGCCCACTGGTCGAGGGCGGCAGCGAGTTGCGCACCGATCGCCGACTCGTTCAGGGTCCTGCGCGCGGTGAGGTCGTCGTCGAGATCGACTCCATACGCCTTGAAGACCTGGGTGTAGAAGAAATCCATGCGCGGATAGTCGTGCGGATCGGCGCCGTCGCCGGTCGGCATGCGAATCTCTTCCAGCGCATCCAGTACCAGATTGTCCAGCCGAATCCGGTTCGCTGCCGTGTGCGCGGCGGCTTGCGCCGGCGTGAACTCGGCGCGCAGTTGTTCAAGCCGTTCGCTGACTTCAGAAGTCAACGCGCCGCCGTCGGCGATGCTCTCCGCTGCTTCGAGCGCGAGCGTCGTCGCATCCCAAGCCGGTTGGTCGTCGGGCGGACCGGCGCGCACGACGGCGAAGCGTTCTCTTGCAACGTCGATCGCAGCGTCGACTCGGTTGCTCAAGCGCAGCGCGTCCCGGTCGCGTTCGACTGCACGCCACTTGAAGAAGCCGAGCAGGATGGCGACGAAGACGACGCCGCCGGCGGTGAGCCCGACGGTCATGCGCCTTGCACGGCGTTCCGAAGCCGCGGAAGCGCGGGCGGCTTCCGCGGCGAGCTCGGCGGCGTGCGCGCGTTCTTCGACGGCGGTCAACGAGCGTTCGATCTCGGTCGCCAGCTCCGCGGCGTCCGCGGGTCGGTCGGCGGGGTGGGGAGCCAGCGATCGGCGCGCCAGTTGGATCAGGGCGGGATCGGCTCCGCAGCGCTCGAGGCGCTCGAACGCCGGTTCGAGCTCCGCATCGCGCGCGGCCTGCAACGCGGCCTTGCGCTCGCCGGGGAACGGTGGTTCACCGGTCAGGATCTCGCACAAGATCGCGCCGAGGCTGAAGACGTCGGAGCGGCGGTCGAGTCGTTCGACTTCGCCGAGCGCTTGTTCCGGCGGCATGTAGCGCGGAGTGCCCATCACCGTTCCGGTGACGGACGCGGTTCCCGAGTCCGAGCTCGTGCGCACGGTTTCTGGCGCTCCGGCCTTGTCGCGTTGCGCGGGGGGATCCGGCGTGCCGAGCACCTTGGCGAGGCCCCAGTCGAGCACTTGAACCTCGCCGAAGGCGCCGATCATCACGTTCGCGGGCTTGAGGTCGCGGTGGATGACGTGTCGCGCGTGCGCGTAGGCGACCGTCTGGCAGACCTGCAGGAAGAGCGCGAGGAAGCGGCCGCGCTTGTCGTGTTCGTCCTTGCGTGCTTCGAGCCGCGCGGCGAGCGTTTCCCCTTCGACGAGCTTCATCGCGAAGAACGGCCGACCCGCGTCGTCCGTGCCCAGGTGATAGATCGGAACGATGCCGGGATGTTCGAGCTGACCGGCGACTTGTGCTTCTTCGACGAAGCGCAGTCGCGCGTTCTCGGCGTCGCGCGATCCTGTGCGCAGGACCTTGATGGCGACGTCGCGCCCGAGCTTGTCGTCGTGGCCGCGCAACACGACGCCCATGCCGCCGCGCGCCAGCACGCCGAGCACGCGGTAGGGGCCGCCCGTGAGCTCGAAGTTCGTCTCGCTCGACGCATCGTCCGCTTCGCGGTCGCCGCTCGACTCGCCGAGCGCGTCGCCGATCAGCGCACCGACGCCGGGCAGACCGGACTCGAGGCCGTGCAAGGGATCGTCTTCGCCCGCGAGCATCGCGCGCACCAGGTTGCGGACTTCGGCGTCGGGTTCGCGTTCGAGTTCCGCGGTGCGTTCGCCGGCCGGCAAGGCGAGCAGGCGATCGAAGAGCGCGGCAGCGCGCGAGAAAGCGGTCATTCGTCGCCTCCGCGCTTCATCCAGTTCGAGAGCCACGCGCGAGCCGCACGCCACTCGAGTGTCACGGTCGAAGGAGCGATGCCGACGACCTCCGCGACTTCCTTCTCGGTCATCCCAGCGAAGAAGCGCAGCTCGACGATGCGCGCCGCGCGTCGACTGCGCTGGGCGAGGACTTCCAGGCCTTCGTCGAGCGTGAGCAGACCGATCTGCGTCCAGACTTCGGCTCCGTCGCCGCGGATCGACTCGGCGAACTCCGTGGCCAGCGGTACGCGTTGCAGGAAGGAGTTCGCGAGGCGGCGCAGTTCCGCGTAGACGAGGTCCAAGAGCTGCGACTCGGCACCCGCGTTGCCGCGCGCCAAGGCTTCGACCCACAGCGAAGCTTCGCCCGGTGTGTGCCGCGGATCAGTCTCTTCGGGTGACGTCACGCGAACGAGTCTAACCGGGCGCAGCTCGCGTTGCGCGTCGTGCATCGAAGTCGGCGAGTCGAAGATCCGAAGCGTAAGGGGCTCAGTACGCGAGCCCCGTCGGGTTCACCCAGTAGCGCAAGTACTGGAAGTTGTGCTTCCGCGAGCTGTAGCCGGTCGGGTTGTTGCCGCTGTCCGCCGTGCGCCCGACGAAGTGGATCGAGAAGCCCCAGTTGTAGCGCCACGACTCGTACTCCACGGGATCCGAGATGTCGCCGACGCTCGCTTCGAAGCTGGTCTCGTTGCCGTAGAACACGCCGTGCGTCGAGCCTTCGGCGTCGTACACGTCGACGTCGGCCGAGATGCCGAACCTCGCGCCGCCGCCGTACGACTTGACCGTCGTGCGCTGTTCCGTCGTCGCACCCTCGGTCGCGAACGAGACGCTTTGGAAGTCGCTCGCGTTGCCTTGCCCGACGGGGCGCGACGCCGCGAGGTCCCAGTGCGTCTCACCGGCCATCAGATCGGCCAGCTCGGTGCGCGTGGGGTAGCTCGTCGCGGAACCCGGCGTGTGCGAGAGCAGGTCCGGACCGATGCGGTCGTCCGCATCGACCTGCGAGTTGTAGTAGTCGACCGTCCACTTGTAAGTGTTCGCGTCGACCGGGATGTCGAGCGTCATGTACGTGCCGATCGCCGCCGGGTCGGGCGCGGAGGTGATCAGGTACTCGTACGCCTCGTACAGCGTGCCCTGGAAGACGATCACGTCGGCGTCGTACGCGCCGCGGTATCCCTCGACGACCGTCTCTTGCCGCGTGTTCTCTTGCGTGCGCTCGACGCCCTTCTCGAGCGATGCGCGACCCTCCACGCCGAAGATGTTGAACAGGCTGACGCCTGCGCTGGCCTCGTACGTCACGGAGGAGTAGGTGCTGACGCCGATCGTCGTGCCTTGCGTCGAACCACGGGAGTACGCGCTCTCGGTGTCGTCGTAGTTCTGGCTGATGCCGTCGACCGTCGGGGGCGCGCTCATCACGACCAGCGGGATCGGATCGCCGAGCCGCTGCGTGCGCATGCCCGTGTGCAGGAGCGCCACGCCGTCGGCGTCGTAGTCGCCTGCGGCCAAGACGGGAACCGGCGGCGTGCTCGACTGTACCGGACCGAGGAACAGACTGGCCGGAGGTTGCCAGCTGAGCTCGAGCCCCGTGCTCTCGTCGAACGACATGCGTCCCAGCTGCCGCGTGGCGGTGCTGCCGCCGTAGTGCACCAGGCCGACCAGCACTTCTTCCCGGCCGTCGGAGTCGACGTCGCTGCCGGCGAGCTCGATGCCTTGACGGCTCTCGAGGCGGTCGATGCCGCCGAGGTGGTACGACCAGCTGTTCAGATTGCGATCGTAGTGCAGCTCGGCGTAGTCGTAGCTGCTGCTGTCCGGATACGCGACTGCGAGGTCGGTCGCGCCGACGCTCGGGTGGAAGGCAGTGACGGCCCAGCTGCCGGGCAGGAACGGCGGCGCGGCGCTGATGTCGACGAGCGACCAGCTCGCGTACTGTTCCCAGCTCTCGCCCGGCACGAGCTCGAACAGCTTGATCGACATGGTCGTCGACGAGCTGCGCTTGTAGCCGAACGACGACGAGCTCGCTGTTCGCATCGCGATCCAGCTGGCCGAAGGCTGCAGCGTAGACTTGGTCGGTGCCCGCGAAGAGCGCGGCGACATCGGGCAGCTCCGCGTGCGACGCGTCCGGGCCGTCCTGCATCGCGAACTCGCGTCCGCCGCCTTGCGAGTCGGGGTGCACCCAGAACAGCTCTTCCCGAGCGAGCGCTTGGAAGCCGTCGGACCCCAAGGGATGGAAGCCCGCCGGCTTGTCGTTCACCTGACCGAAGTCGGCGACGGAGTACGAACCTTGGTTCAGCGAGCCGTCGCCCGAGCCTCCCGAACCGCCCGCACCGCCGCCCGCCGAGCCGCCGCCGGAACACGCGTCGAGCAGCGTGAGAGCGAGGGCCGAGAAGACGCACTGGGCGTGGAATCGAGGCTGCGAGCTGCAGCGAGCGTGGCGCGAGCGGATGGTCGAGGTGTGCATGATTCAGGTCTCCAGCGTGCTTCGGATCGTGTCCGAAGAGCCACGCGCAGACCCGCTCTGCCCACACCGATGAATCCGCAAGAAAGCCCCCGCACCGCGCTCCTTGGAGTGAAGTACCGTGCTGTGCTGGTCAGCCGTCGGTGGGGACCTCGCCCTCTTCCTCGGGGTCTTCCTTTTCCTTCTCGCGCTCGCGCTTGCGTTTCTCGATCTTCTTCTCGAGCAAGCGCGCGTTGTTCTGGCTGTCGCGCAGGGCGATCTCGATGCCGGGGCGGGCGCCCGCTTTGAGGTCCGAACGCTGCAGTTCGGCTTTGGCGCGCACCGTTGCCTCGCGGTACATCTTGAGCGCGAGGTCGAGTTCGCGATCCAGGCAGTAGTGCAGGATCACGGCGGTGTCGTTCAGGTAGATCGAGTTCTCAGGCTCGAGCTCGAGCGCCTTCGAGTAGTTCTCGAGCGCCGCCTCGTGGTACTGCTCGCGCAGCGCCATGCTCGCCTCGTCCGACTTCATCTTCAGGTAGTCACCCGCGTCGCGGTAGAAGAGTCCCGCGTTGTTCCAGTACGGCGAGTGTTCCGGCAGAGCCGCGGCTTGGATCAGCGCGAGCCGCGCAGCGCGCGCCGCCTTGTTCGCGTCGCGCGACTTTTCGTAGCTGCCGGCGTAGTGACCGACCATGCCTTCGAGCAGCGCGAGGTTCATGCTGGAGTTCGACTGCACCGTCGCCGTGAGTCCTGCCGCATCCGCGTCTTGGAAGGTGAACACTGCGTCCGTTGCGCCGTCGAAGTCTTGACGGCTGTAACGCGATGAAGCGATCGTCCACCACGCGTTGGAGTAGGCGGGCCACTTCTCGACGGCGAGCAACATCGCCTCTTCGGCGCCGGCGTAGTCCTTCGCGGCGTTGCGCGAGTAGCCGAGCCACCAGAGCAGGGCGGCGTCGGATTGGTCGTCTTTGCCGTAGAGCTTCGTGAAGGTCTTCGAGGCGCTGTCCAGCATCGTGAGGAAGGCCTCTTCGCCGAGCTGGTCGCGAACGCCGGCGAAGTCCACGAGCGCCGGGTTGTAGGCCATCGCCCGCGTGTAGTCGTCTTGCGCTTCCGCGGCGCGCTGGCCCCAGACGAGCACGTACGCGCGTTGCAGCGAAGCGGCGGCGAGCAGCAGGCGGTCCGCCGTCGCCTTCGGCTTGCCGAGCTGCGTGATCGCGGCACCGAAGGCGTCGAGCGCCGTCTGCCAGTGCGCTTGCGCCGCGTCCTTCTGCGCTTCGTCTTGCGAGAGCGCGGAGTACTGGCTGAACGCGACCTTGCCGAGCATGAACTGCTCGCGCGCGCCGGAGCCTTCGAGCTCGAGCGCGCGCTGTGCTGCGTCGCGGGCTACATCGAGTTGCGCAGCCCACCAGGCGGAGTCGGCGAGTGCGTACCACGCGTCGGCGTAGGTCGTCGCGTCGAGCTTCAGCGCCGACTGGAAGTAGATCACGGCGTCGCCGTAGTTCATCGCGGCGAGGCCGCCCGTGCCTTCCGCGATGTGCTGCGCGGCCTTGCCGGCGAAGGCGTAGCCGAAGAGGTAGTCGCAGAGCGCCTGGTCTGCGCCGGCGTCGCGCATGCCTTCCGTGCGGTCGAGCGCGTCGTTCGTGCGACCGACCGCGTTCCAGCCGCGGATCACCCAGCGCTCGTTGGCGTAGTTCGGGTCTGCAGCGAACGCGCGTTCGAAGTGCTCGAGCGCTTGTTGCGGATCGCTGTGCAGCAGCGCGCGGCCGGCGGCGACCTCGTCACTGGAAGACACCTGAACGAAGAGAGCCGCTCCGAAGGTCGGAGCGGCAAGGGCGGCGGCGCCGGCGGTGCCGTGGAGGCCGGGCAGGGCGAGGACCGCGGCGAGGAGCGCGTGCTTCATGGGGGTGCGGGGGGTCAGTCGGGGACGGTGACGGGCCAGCCATAGGCGGCTTCGATCTGCTCGTCACTCAGCTGGTCCCTGAGCAGGAGTTCGCAGTGCGGGAGCAGCTGCGTTTCGACGAAGGGGCGCGGATCGGGACCGATCTCCAAGCTCTTCTCGAGATACCCCTTCGCTTCGATCGGCTTCTTGCGGATCGAGAGCCAGAGGTAGCCCAGGTTCTGGTAGGCGTCGCCCAGCGCGTTTTTGATCTCGTAGATCTGTTCGGGGGTCAACCCTTCGGCCTCGAGCTGCAGCTTGGCGGCGTCGACGGCGTCTTGCAGCATGCGGTCGGCGGCGTCGGGATCGTCACGCAGGTAGTAGACCTGCACCAAGGCGCAGTCGTTCACCGTACGGCCGTCGTGCGGCATCAAGCGCGCGGCTTCGAGGTACGCGCGGTACGAAGCCTGCATGTGTTCCTGAGCGCGGCGCACCAATTCGCGAGCACGTTGCAGTTCTCGTTCGCGGCCCGGACCGGTCGGTCCGCCTTCGCCCGTCACGCGGGCGATGAGCGACTTCGCAGCATCGTTCTGCGCGACGCCGGCGTCGCGGTGGAAGAAGCCCGCGTTGTTCGCGAGGCCGCCGTTCTCCGGCGCGTACTCGTGCAGCGTGCTCGAGAGGTTCGCGGCGCGTTCCAGGCTGCGGAAGCGTTCTTCGGTGTCGAGCGCTTCGTCGGCCCAGCGTTGGCTGTAGCCGAAGACGACGAATTCGAGTCCGCGCATGCCGGATGGCATGCGACCTTCGATGCGCCAGTGCAGTCCGCCTTCGATCAGGTCTTCCATCGAGAGGAAGGCGTCGCGTGCGGCGTCGAGTCGCGACGCGTGGAGGTGACTCCAGCCGAGGCCGTCGCGGGCGACGACCTCGTAGCCGAGCGCTTCAGTCTCGAGCGCGGGGTCGAGTCGACGTGCGGTGCGGAAAGCGCGTTCGGCGGTGTCGAACAAGAGCGCCTGATCGGACGGTTCGGCTTCGAGTCCGGCGACGCCTGCCTCGAAAGCCGCGAGGCCGTGGTTCCACTGACAGCTGGGCGACTCGGGGAACTCGGCGACGAGGCCGGCGTAGACCTCGAGCAGGTCCGCATCACCGCCGGCGGCGCGAGCCGTGCGCACGAGCGTCTCGTGCAGGCCTGCGTCTTCCGGCGCGTGTGCGACGCCGCGGCGCGCTGCATCGCGCGCTTCGCTGAGCTTGCCGTCCCACTCGTAGGCGAGTGCCGCTTGGTTCCAGGCCCACGGATCTTCCGGCGTCAAGCCGATCAGTTCCGAGGCGTGCGCGAGCCACTCGGCGCGCAGCGCGGAAGCGTCTTCGTCGACGAGCTGGCCGTTCGCTGCCAGGCTCGAAGCCCACATCGAGATCTTGCACGCCGTGCGTTCCGGTTGTTCAGGGAGCAGCGCTTCATCGGCGTTGCCGGCACCGCGCGCGCTGTCGCCGCGGCGCACCGCAGCGAGTGCTCGCGCGATGCGCGCCGCGTTGCCGTCGTCACCGTAGAGCTGGAACTCGGCGAGCGCCGCGCCGTACCACGCCGCGGGTTGTGAGCCGGAGCGAGCCGCGCGTTGGAAGTTGTCGAGCGCGTCTTGGAACATGAAGACGTCGCCGTTGTCGATGCCGATGCGCAGCGTGGCGCAACCGCGCAGGAAGCGCAGCTCGGGATCGGCGGGGGAGATCCGTACCGCATCGTCGAGCGGCAGCATGGCATCGCGCGGATCGCCGTTCGTCAGCAGCTCGCGGCCCTCGGCGACGGCGCGGCTGAAGAGCCGCGTCTCGATCTCGGTCCGCAGCTGCTCGCTGCGCGTGTTGGGGTCGATCAGCTCCAGCGCGGCGATCAGCGACTCGCGGGCACCGCGGACGTCCCCGGCGGCGAGGCGTGCTTGAGCCTGATCCAGCTGGGCATCGGCCAGCTCGACGGAGAGCAGCTCGTGGGCTTCCGCGAGACGGCCCTCCGAGATCAGCTGGACGGCGACTTGCTCGGGAGTCGTCGGCTGGACTTCCACCGGAGGTGGTTCCGGGGAGTTCTGACAGGCGGCGAGCAGAAAGAGGAGCAGGAGGGAACGCGGTGCGGGCATGCGGCGCAGGGCTGGAGAGCGTGGGTAGAAGAAGGGATCATAGCGGGGCAGGGGGCTCGATCCACCGCGCCCCTCGGCTCGCCGGTCTACGAATTCCCGGGCCGTCCCTTTCCCGAGCGCTCCAGACCGGGAAGATGAACGGCTGTGCGTCGTCGGAGACGACCCGCTCGCGCACGTCCCCCAGCTCCAGCGCTCCCGCATGCAATTCCCGACCCTCCCCGCTCGCTCCTTGACCCATCGCCTCTCGGCCGCGGTGACCTTCTTCGCCGCCACCCTCGTGCTGCTCGTCGCTCCCGGCTGCGACAACGTCGCCTGTGTCTTTGGCGAGGGTGGGTGTATCGACGGAGGCTCAGGCGGGGGGATCGGCAGTCAGTCGGCCACAGCCCTGCGCACCGGCGACTGGACGCAACCCACCGCGCCGACCGTGCTGCGCGTCCTGCCCACGATGGAAGCCCACCCCTCGACGCCGATCGTGCTCGAATTCTCGGAGTCGATGAACGCCGACAGCTTGGACGGCGCGTTCGAGATCATGGAGGTCGACGGCTTCGCGGCGATCCCGCTCAACGCCGAGCTGACTGGTGACGGACGACTCGCGATCCTCTCCGGCTTGCCGTTGACGGAAGGCACCAGCTACGAGGTGCTCTACGCGGAAGGCGGCGAAGCGTACGACCGCACGGGCCAGACGTTGAGCGTCTCGGCGGACCGCGTCCTCGGCAGCTTCACCGTCGCAACGACACCTCCGGTTCAACCGCGACTGCTCACCACTTTCCCGGCCGACGCTTCGACCGGCGCCAGCGCGATCACGACCTTCGTTGCGGTCTTCGACCGACCGCTGCAGACCACGACGGTCAACGCGACGACCTTCCGCGTGACGGTCGACTCCGCGCCGCCCCCGGCGAACACCGGACCGATCGCCTTGCAAGTCTCCAACGGCAGCGGCGGCTTCGTGCCGGAACCGAGGGTGTTCACCTGGCGTGCGCAGAACTCGCTGACCGATCGCTTGCCGCTCGGCGACAACGTGCGTGTGGACGTCGCGCTCTCGAACGACGGTGGCGGACCGACGATCATGGACCCCGACGGTGGAGTGATGGCCGCGCGTACGGTCGGATTCACCACCGCCGTGACGCCGCCGCCTTTTGCGGTACAGATCACCTCGACGCCGACCGACGCGATCGGCATCGCGAACCTCGACGGCACGACTCCGCTGCAACTGCAGGTCGATCTGTCGAGTCCGGCATCTGCCGGTGACGTGCTCGAGATCTACCTCGTCGGTCGCGACCTGCAACCCGACTCCGAGGGCCTTCCGCGCAATAGCGCCCTCCTACGAACCTTTCCGCTGAGCGATGGAACGGTCACCGTGCTGCTCGGCGAAGCGGAAATGATGCTCGCCGCCTCGCTGGCTCCGGTCTCCGGGGTCTTCCAGGACGGCGGCGTAAACATGGCCTTCGCGCAGATCGCAGCGGGCATCCGGACGCCCGTGCGTGTGCTCGATGTCGATGCGACCGGCTCGGCGAAGGTCGACCCGATCCTCGACACGACGGCACCGAAGCTGCAGTCGCTCGGCCACTTCGGCGACCAGACGAGCGAGTTCCGCTCGAACCTGCGCGACCTCGTCGTGAACGGTGTCTCCGACGAAGAGCTACGCTCGGTCGAAGTGCGCTCGCAGATCGGCTTGGTGCAGTACACCAACGGCGTCCTCCCGGATGTCGCGTCGTACGACTCTGCGACCGGCGGCTTCATCGCTCGCACCGCGCCGCTCGGCGTGATCGATGTCGCCGACTTGCCCGCGACGATCGAAGTCACGCTCTACGACAGCGCGTTGAACGCATCGACGGTCGAGATCGTGCCGTTCACGCAACTCGGCGCTTCGGGGCCCGGAGCGTTGCTTCCCGGACCGGATGTGACGGTCACGGTCTTCGACGCCGCGAGCTTCTCGCCCATCGCCGGCGCGCTCGTCTTGACGCACGAAGACGACGGCGGCGTGTACACCGCGGTCGCCACCGCGACGACGGACATGCAAGGGCGCGCGACGCTCAGCTCGGCCATCGTGGGGGAGACGATCGTCTCCGTCGACGCAGCCGGCTACGACCTGTTCAGCTTCCACGGCGCTCCGACGGCGCGCCTCGACGTGCCGCTGCACGTCTCGGGTTTCGCGACGTCGCCGGTCACGGCGGGACTCATTGCGACCTTCGAAGAGATCTCGCTGCTCGAGAACGGACTCGTCGACTCGCGCGTGCCGTTCCCGCTCGATCCTTACTCGCTCGCGTCGAGCTGCTTCTTCAACCCCTTCAGTGGAGAGACGGCCTGCACCTTCAGCCCCTATGTGGCTTCCAGTCGCGAGCTCGGCGGCCTGGTGCAGCTCTCGACGCTGACGCCGGGCGCAGAGAACGTCTACAGCGCCGAGAGCTTCCTGCGAGGCTTCGGCTGGTTCGTTCCGCGCCCCGGCCTCGAGCCGGGTAGTCCGGAGTTCGTCGAGCTGATTGCGGCGAGCCTGCTCTCCGACATCTCGACGCCGGCGGAAGATCGCGCGATCGATGCGCCGGCGCAGGTCCTCGACCTCGCGGGCGCGGTCGGCGTCGATCTCGGCAACCTGACGGGACCGCCTACCACGACGATCGAAGGCCTCGCCCCCGGTCTGCCCGCTGTTCCGCGCGTCGGCGCGGGCTTGTCGTTCGACCAGGGCGGCAACATCTGGAACCTGCGCGGCGCCTATCCCGGCGCGGCGGACGGCATCCTCGACGGCGGCGGCGACCAGGAAGGCAGCTTGGTCGTGTCGAACGCGATCGAAGGTGACTTGTTCTTCGGCGCGGAGATCGCGGACACGAGCGGCAACCGCTCGGGCGTGCGCTCGCGCTTCTCCTTCCTCACGGGAACGCTCGGCTTACCCGCGGTGTCCACGATCACGGCGCCGATCGGCAACACCGGCGGCCCGAGCTTCGACATCGACTTCGACGATGTGGTCCCCGATGCGCTCGGCCGCCCGGGCCTCTACGAGGCGCAGGTCCTGGACAGCGACGGTCGCGCGTGGCGTGCGTGGCGCCTCGATCCCGCGGATGCCGATGGTCCGACGGTGACGATTCACTTGCCCGACATCGCGCTGGGGGGCGGCGTGCCGCTCGCCGACGGTGCGCTCGCCGCGAGCATCACGAGCTACGCGCTGCCCGGCACCCCGGGCTCGTTGGACTACGGCGGCTTCGATCCGCTCGAGTTCCTCTGGAACGACGTCCGCCGCCAGTGGGATCGACGCTCGGTCGGCGCCCCGTCGCTGCTCTCGCAGCCCTGAGGCCGCGAACGGCCCTCCGCGGCCTTTCCGGAGCGGGGTGCCCCGTTGGGGCCCCGGCTCAGCGGATCCCGCCTGGACACGGCGAATTCGCAAGGCGCGTGCTGGGGTGCGGGGAGCGCGCTCGGTACACTCCGCCTCAGTTCCGAAGGAGCCCCCATATGACCGCCAAGATCTCTATCCTCGTTCCCACCCTGCTCGCCGGCCTGGCCCTCACGGGCTGCAACAACCTGGCGGACCGCCCCGGCGCGCACGTCACGGTCGTGCACCAGGGCGAACTGGAGAGCCGCGATGTGCGCGACGTCGTGATCGCCGATGTGATCAACGAGAGCACCGCGCAGGAAGTCCCCGTCGACGCCCTGCGCGCCGGAGCCGGCAAGGCGCTGATCAAGCGACGCTACAGCCCGCTGGCCATCGCCTACGTGGACGAGCGCGCCCGCGAAGCCTCGGCCGGCGCCAGCCTGCTGGGTGAAGACGCGACGCTGCAGCTGGTCGTCAAGGAATGGGACCGCAGCCTCTGGGACAGCCAAGGCGTGCTCATCGTCGAAGTCGAGGCCTGGATGCTCGACGCCGGCTACGCCGGTCGCGAGCTGTGGGGCAGCCGTCTCGAGCGCCGCTACTCGCTGCGCCAAGAGATGGGCATCGCCGCCACCGAAGCGATCTTGATGCGCCAAGTCTGCGACCAAATCGCCGCCGACCTGCTCGAGGTCATGCCGGCCCACACGGCCAAGCCCTGACGACACCTGTTTCGCACGACCGCGAGGCTCCTCGGCGGGGTCTTGCGCTCTGCGACCGGTGACGAGCCGGTCTCGAAGGGGGTACGTTGCGCATTGCGTTGACGGGCGCGTCCAGGGGATCGGAACGCGAACGGGTTGCGGGCGGGCGGAGCCGCGTTCGGGGTCCCGACCAGGCTTTCCGGCCCGGTACGCTGCTCAAGGACGTTGCCCGGACACGCCGCCCCGGCAACCGAACCGGGCACTCGCACCCTGATCGAGCTCCTCATGACCCGGGCCCCTCCCGCAACGGAGCCACAAGGAGAGCGTCGTAAGCTCCACTGACCTCATCGGGACCCCCGAAGGACGTTGACGCGGGGCCGGGACTCGCTACCCTATTGCGCTCCGAACGGCCGCGTGCCGTCCGGACAACTCACTCGCCGCCCGCGGCGAGATGCTCGAGCGGACCGCCTGTGCGGTCCGGGACCGGTTGCCCTCACCCGTCGGGTGAGACCGGTACACCCACTCACTGGGGACCTTCCCCTGGTTCTTGGGCAAGTTCGAGCAGGCGCCATGTATTTGAAGGACACACCATGGCCATCGCAGCCGACCGCAAAGCTGAACTGATCAAGGAATTCGCTCGCAGCGAAGGTGACACCGGATCCGCCGAGGTCCAAATCGCCGTGCTGACCGAGCACATCAAGAACCTGACCGAGCACCTCAAGGTGCACAAGAAGGACTTCGCGACTCGTCGCGGCCTGCTCACGATGGTGGGTTCGCGCAGTAAGTTCCTTCGCTACTTGCGCAACACGAGCCCGGACCGTTACACGGCCATCGTTCAGCGCCTCGGTCTACGTCGCTAACACTCGTGAGCTCCGATCACTTCGAATACGCCATGCGCAGCGCCCACCGCGGTGCTCGCGCGAACGGCGGTTCGCTGTGTCGACTCACGCAGAGTTTCGGAAGCTCCGAGCATCGTCTCGGACACTCCGAGCAGGTAGAGACCAACCCCTGTGCTCCCGCCCCCGCTCGCACCTCGCGAGTCCGTGGATAGGGAGCGACTCGCCCGCGCCACTGCGCGGGCGATTTCGTTTTTGGGCACCCGGTGTTCGACGCTCGCACAACGCGAGCTGAGAGACGAGGTGCCGGGGCGGCCGACCACGCGTGTCGGGCCCCGTTGTTGTTAGAGGAAAGAAACAAGATGACCATGAATCCCACTCGCGTCGAAGGCACGATCGCCGGCAAGCGCATCGTGCTTGAGACGGGCCAAGTCGCCCGTCAAGCCCACGGCAGCGTGATCTGCCACATGGAAGGAAGCTCGTGCTTCTGCGCCGTCACCTCGGGTGCCGCTCGCGAAGACATCGACTTCTTCCCGCTCGTCGTCGACTACCGCGAGAAGACCGAAGCGGCGGGCAAGATCCCCGGCGGTTTCTTCAAGCGTGAAGGTCGCCCGACGACCAAAGAGATCCTGACGATGCGTCTGACGGACCGTTCGATCCGTCCGATGTTCGCCGAGGGCTACAAGCAAGAAGTCCAGGTCATGTCGCACACGCTCGCCTACGACGGCGTGCACAACACCGACGTGATCTCGATGATCGCCGCCTTCGCGGCGATCCGCATCTCCGGTCTGCCCTTCGAGTGCTCGATGGGCGCCGCGCGCATCGGCCACCTCGACGGCAAGCTCGTCGCCTTCCCGGCCGACGAACGTCTGCGCACCGAGTCGCGCCTGAACCTCGTCGTCGCGGGCCACATGAACGGCCTCTCGATGGTCGAAGCTGAAGCGCTCGAGCTCTCGGAAGACGAGATGATCGACGCGCTCGAGATGGCCGACGGAATCATCAAGGAGATCTGCGGCCTGGTCGACGAGCTCTTCGCCAAGGCCGGCAAGCCGGTTCAGGAGTTCAAGGCCCCCGCGATCGACGAGGCCATGAAGGCCAAGGTCTGGGAGTTCAAGTCGAAGCTGATGTCCGCCATCCGCACGGGCGGCAAGCACACGCGCGACGCCGCCTGCGGTGAAGTGCGCAACGAGTGCCTCGACCAGCTGACCCGCGGCGTCTCCGACGACGACATGAAGTCGACCGTCAAGGAGATCAAGAACTTCTTCCACGACCTCAAGGGTGAAGTGGAACGCGAGTGCATCCTGTCCGGCAAGCGCGTCGACGGCCGTGCTTCCGACGAGATCCGCGACATCACGATCGTCCCGAACTTCGTCGAGCGTCAGCACGGTTGCGTGCTGTTCACGCGCGGCGAGACCCAAGCGATCGCGAGCGCCACGCTCGGCACGCCGGACGATGAGCAAATCATCGACGGGCTCGAGACCGAGTACAAGAAGCGCTTCTACCTGCACTACACCTTCCCGCCCTACAGCGTCGGCGAAACCCGTCGCATCATGGGCCCGGGTCGTCGTGAGATCGGTCACGGCATGCTCGCCGAGCGCGCGCTGCAAGCCGTCCTTCCCCCGAAGGAACGCTTCCCGTACACGATCCGCATCGGTTCGCAGATCACCGAGTCGAACGGCTCCTCGTCGATGGCTTCGGTCTGCGGCGGTTGCCTCGCGATGATGCTCGCGGGCGTCCCGATCACGCAGCCGGTCGCCGGCATCGCGATGGGTCTCGTCCAAGAGGGCAACCAGACTGCGATCCTGTCCGACATCCTCGGCTCCGAGGACCACAACGGTGACATGGACTTCAAGGTCGCCGGTTCCGGTCTCGGCATCACCGCGCTGCAGATGGACATCAAGATCAAGGGCGTCTCGCGCTCCTTGCTCGAGTCCGCGCTCGCTCAGGCCAACACCGGCCGCAAGCACATCCTGCGCAAGATGCTCGAAGCGGTGCCGCGCCCCAGCGCCGACATCTCGAACTACGCCCCGCGCTTCGAGTCGATCAAGATCCCCGGCGAGAAGATCGGCTTCCTGATCGGCCCTGGTGGCAAGACCATCAAGGCGCTGCAGGCCGACTACGGCGTGCGCATCTCGATCATGGACGACGACGGCAACGTACAAGTCTTCGGCAACGAGTCGGAGAAGGTCAAAGCCTGTGTCGCCGCCATCCAAGGCATGTGCGAGACGCCGAAGATCGGCACCAAGTACCGCGGCAAGGTGAAGAGCATCCGTGACTTCGGAGCCTTCATCGAGATCCTGCCCGGCGTCGAAGGCCTCTGCCACATCTCCGAGCTCGCCGACGGCTTCGTCGACAAAGTCTCGGACGTCGTGGAGATGGACCAAGAAGTCGACGTCGTCGTGATCAACGTCGACGACCGCGGCAAGGTGAAGGTCTCGATCAAGGCGCTACAGCAGCAGACCGCCGACTCCGCCAACTGATCCGACCTGCGATTCCGACGCGAGGGTCGCTTCCCCGTTGGGGAAGCGGCCCTCGCTCGCGTGGTGACGGACCCTTCGGCTGCTTCTCAGAAGCCGAATTCGACGATCTCCGCCGACTCCTGCTCCGCGTAGAGGCGGCGGCCTTCGCCTTCGCCGATCCACACCTGCCAGCGAACGTCATCGCGCGGGACGATGAGGGTTCTGTCGAGCCATCCAGGCTCTTCGCCGAGCACTCCGCGTTCGGCGATCGCGCTCATTCCGTTCCAGTTCCACGTCAGCGTAGCGACTTCACCGACGAAGGTCGCCGATTCGAAGCGAACGGATACGGCGACCTCGCGACCGGTGACGGCAGCCCATTCTCCGTCGCCGGATCGACGGCAGCCCAGCCCAGCACCTGAATCACAGAGCAGGAGCGCGCTGCTCGGCCAGGTCTCGCTGTCGACCTCAGCGGCCGACTCTCGGCGCTCGAGAGCGACTTCGAGCACGCCTTCGCGCCAGGTCGTCGATTCGACGACCGCCTCTCGGCGCCCGGGGGTACCCACCGTTCGGTCGAACAACATCAAGTAGGGAGAGCAGTGCAGGGGCTCGTCCGTGCCGAACACGACAATGCGCGAGGAGTCCGGCGCGAGTGCGATTCGACCGAGATCAACAATGGGGGAAGAGGTGTCGACATCCGCCACGTGTGGAACGTGTCCGGGCGCGGTGATCGTGACTGTCGCCGTAGTCGGCAAGTGCTCGGGAGCGAGCAGCGAGATAGGGACGCTCCGTACTGTCCCGAACTCGAAGGCTCCCATCTCGTCGCATGTGAGGGAGAAGGCTTGCTTCCACAGACGAGCCCACTCTTCGCCGAAACGGCCATCGAACTCGAGTGATATTTCTGCGCGTCGGATCGGCGAACCATCGTCCGAGACGAGTCGGCCGCGCACGATCGGAGCGCGTTCGAGTCGAACGGGGACCGTCGCGGACTCGTGAACCCAGCCGGTCCAGGAACCGTACAACTTTCCGTGAGGGTCCTCGAAGCGCACTCGGATGCGTGAGTTGATCGGGAGGTTCGGAAACTCCCAACTTTCCGACTCGCTCTGCCCGATATCCGAACGTGAAGACCTCGTGACCGTGGCGATACCCCAGTCGCTCAGTGGAATCGGCGAGCGGTCGAGCGTCCGGGCGCCACCGTCCGCGTCAGCAGTTTCCTCGAGAAAGGAGAGGCTCGCCCGCACGCTCGTCGCCTCCTTCGGGGATGGAGTCACGAGTTCGAACCCGAGCGACGCCGTTGCGCGCTCGTTTTCGGGGACGAACAGGGTGAGATCGAGTGGAATGCGGTGTTCGCGTTCCAGCTTCCAGTCGAGCCACACGTCCCATCCGCACTGGAGTCGGATGAGGAGTTCGGCCCTTTCAGGCGGCCCCAGGATGGCTCGGCACGAGTCGCGGCTCATCGCCAGTGTGAGCTGCCCGGCATCGGAATGCAGCACGTGTGCCGCCAAGATCCGAGACTCGAGATCTCCGTTGCCGCGAAGAGTCGGCAAGAAGGTGGCTGACTCGAGTGAGCACGACGACAAGGAGGACAGATCCAGGCGAACGACCAAGTCCGCCTCCAGTACCAGTTCTTGAACACCTGTGGCGGCGAGCGCGGTGCGGTGTCCTGCCGCGCGGACTTCGAACGGTAGGCCGGCGGACGGAACGAGATAGCGGCTGTCCGTTACATCAGAAAGCCGCGCCCAGCGACCACCGTCGACAGACCGGTACTCGACGAACCGGAGTGGCAGCCCGAGGTCGGAACGCAAGTGCAGAGACGCGGGGGATCGTAAGGGGCGCGTCACGCTCGAGGTGGTGTCGTTCACACTTTGGACCGCGAGCCTGTGCTCGACTGCTCTCGGAGTCTCGACGATCGATGATGCCGCTTGCGAGTTCTGGGTTGTGCCCGGAGTCTCCGCCTCGACGGGGATCTCGGAGTCGTGCACGAGGTCGATCTCGAGAACGTATAGACCCGTGACCAGGAGTAGGGCGACGAGAGCGGTCGCGGAGAACGCGCGTTTTTGAGGGCTAGACATGAAGGGGCTTCAGGGTTTCGTGTGGTGACCGGGCCTGACGGCCCCAAGAACGGGGGTGCTGGCAGCTTGCCTCGAGCCGCTGCCGCCAGTGTAGCCTGGCAGTCATGCAAGACCGCGATCTCTACACCA